>Ga0326727_10000256_pt1 | contig 225602 bp, 204 predicted proteins | sample MB2enrmetagenome_FD_207643 | JGI IMG/M metagenome (GOLD analysis project Ga0326727, IMG submission 207643) | Lab enriched peat soil microbial communities from McLean, Ithaca, NY, United States - MB29MY | ecosystem: Environmental > Terrestrial > Soil > Wetlands > Peat | place: USA: New York...
GCTGCCCTGGAACCTGGCTGCGACGCCCGACCAGCAACTCGCCGCTAGCGACGCGGTTCTCGAGCTACCGGCAGGAGCCTAGTCGGCGCCAGGCGCGACCGCCCCCGATCTCCGTCAAGACGGCCCTTAGCGGACGCTTACGCACTGCCTGCAGTCGCCTCAGCGGTCGGTGGCGCTGGACTATTCGACTGAGCCTGGAGGTAGATAAAACCGAATACAACCAGCGCGAATCCAATGAAGATCACGCAAACCAGCGGGGTGAGGGGGATTCCTCCCCACATGATTCGGGGCTTCTTACCCATGCGTCCGAAGCTTGGCTAACTCCTTACGGCCCCCTCTTATTGCTCCCAAAGTCGCTTTGCCGAACGTCGTTTTCTGGATACCATGGCTCGGCACGCGCGGCGTCGATTTTGTAACGTCCAGTTCCGTCGATAAGGCCGAGGTCGCGAAGGAGCGCCCTATGAGGCGCCGCGTGCGTAGCGACGCCTACAGCAAAATCTTCTTGAGGCCGTGAGCCCGGTTTCCGTCTCACGACGCACGAGCATACGGCATCTCCGCGTGCCTCGGAACGTCGTTTCCGCGATCGAGCCTCTTGAGGCCGTGCCCGGATGCCGAACCACGCGAACGCGACCCAGCCAAGTGAAGTGAGCGAGTAGACGCCGGAGAAAGCCGCACGATCGTCGGCTTTGGGCCGGTACCGCAAGGCCGGCGCCCGCGCCAAGGGTAACGAATCGCGCGCCGCCGGCCGATGTATCCGAGGCGACGACGACGCTGGGTGAGTGTTTCGTCGGCGCCCGAGCATGCTCGGAGCTCGAGCGCAGAGACCGCGAGGTTGCACCGAACGAAGAGAGTGCGAATCGCAAGGCATCGGCCGAAGACCTCGTTTTCGCTTTTCGATCCGCCGCTTGCAGTTGCGGCCATAGAGAATACCGTCGACGTCGCTGAGGTCGCCCGAGGGATCCCAGCGACGCCGCTCGGCGAGCTGCGAGCCGCCCGACCGGCGAACGCGCCTCGACCCTGACCTATAAAGGCTTTACCGCCGGCGCACGCTCCGCGCAGCTTGAGGTGCGAACCGTACGTTACGTAACGTTTCCGGTCGAGGCAACACGCTGGAGACGACGATCGCTTTTCCGACGACGCGATAGTCGAACGCGAGCGTGGAGCGGCCGCCGTGCAGCTCACGTACGCGGAACCCGTGCGCCGTCTTACCGGTAACGAAGAGACCGTTGCAATCGCCCTCCGGGGTCACGAAGACGTGATAGCCTTTCGATACATCCAATCCAGGCGGAGCGCCCGCGTCGAGCGAAACGTAGGCGCGGCCCGCGATCAATTGCGCCTCGCCGGTGCGCTCCACCCCGGCGGTGCCGCCGGCACGTTTCAATTGCGGCGACGCACATTCGGGCTCATTACACGTTCCGCCGTCCGTACCGTAATTGAGTTGACCGTCGACGATCAGGCTGCCGGCGAGAATCATGTTACCGGCGGCGTCGAGCGACATGATCGGCGTTCCCGTGCTGGTTTGTGCGACGATCGCCATCCCGCGCGTGGCGGGAAGCGTCGGGCTGGAATCCGGCGCTTGCAACATCAGCGCCGGGCTGGCCGCCGGGCAAAAAGGCCAGCCGCCTCCGGCGTTGCACGAAAGCGCCGCGCCGCTTTGGGCGAAGATGCCGATGCTGTTGGTCGAGGTTCCGAAAATTGCCGCGTTATTCGAGGCGATGCCTTCGACACCGTAGCCACTCGTCGACGTCCCAAGGACGCCGGCATTGCCGGAGCCGCCATCGGTCGAATCGTCCGCGCCGAAGATGCCGCTGGCTCCGCCACCCTCCGCGCTTTGAAAGGTCGTGGTGCCGTCGATGCCGTCACCGTTGTTCGCGCTCGCCTCGATGCCGCCGCCGCTGCCGGCTGCATAGAGGCCGACTCCGTTGAGCGGGGTCGTATTGCGAAAGATGCCGCCGTAGCCGCTCGCGCTATCCGCCTCACCCTCCACGCCGCTCCCCGTGCTCGACGTTCCGATAACGCCGAACCCATTTGTCGCGGCCCGGCCGAAGACACCGTCCGCACCGGGACCCGAACCTTCACCATAGACGCCGAACGCCGCGACTTTCGTAGCGGTGGCGACGACGCCCAGAACGCCCGCCCCGGACCCGCTCTCGGCACCTTCGAGGCCGTAGCCCTTCGCCGCGGTGTTATGAGCGACGATGATCGCGCCGCCGGTATAGGTGTCGACGTCGTTGATGGCCGGAGAGGTTATCGTGCCCTGCGGGAAGCGCCCCAGTGGTACGAGCCGATCGAGGGCATTGGCGGCTCGGGACGTGGCCGGTATCGTCGCCGACAGAGCGAATAGCGCCGTCCCGAAGCAGACCACGCGTCGAGCGATCATAAAGCCCTCCTAACCCAAGCCGAGTGCTGCGAACCGTCGAATTCGAGGTTCGAAGTGAGCGGAGCCTGACCGGTTTCCGCTCGTCAGCAGACTAGCATGGCCGGCGTCCCGACGGCGTCCCGCGGGCGAGCACCAGGCGCACGCGAGCCGGAGCTCGAGCCGACCGACGCCATAGTGCTCAGCGACGTACGCATCGGCGGCCGGGCACGTGCTGTTGGCGCTGATGGTCTGCCACACCAGCCCATCGATACCAAGTGGCCGTTCCATCGATGGACCGTTTCGTGGGCTTGGACTCTGCTGCGCTCGCCAGTGGCATGCGGGCGGCGGGAAAGGCCCGACGCTCGCGGCGGCCCTCATCGCAGCCGACAATACAGTTTGAAGATGAATCGTTGCCGCCTTCGGCACCGGGGGCTTCGTCGCGTCAACCGCATGCGGCGTCTCGTCGAGACGGCGGCAGCGGCCCTCGCCCGAAACCGGAGCCTCGGGCGCCTCTTGGTGCTGGTTACCGCGAGCCTCGCGTTCTGGCTCGCCGGCAGCGCGGCGGCACGAGCGAACACGTGTTACCAGGCGACCGGGTCGGCGGCGAATACGCTTTGCTGGCTCGACTTGACCGGATACGCCGGAACGCCAGGCGTGGCGACGCCGATGTCGTTCACCCTGCCGGACGGCTCGACGCTCAGCATGACGGTGACCAACACGTCCACGACGACCGCCCCGGTCGTTGCGATTCCAACGTGGAGCGGCGCTCCGCTCGGAACCACCGCGTATACCGGGGTCCTCGGGAAGCCGGCGATCTACGGCGGCGGGACGATCACCATTGCGCTGAGCGGCATTACCGCGAAAGACTCATCGAACAATACCCTGCCGAGCGTCACGCTGGTCGCCGCGGACGCCGAGTCGCTCGACACGGGCGACGGCACCGGCGCGAACATCATCTGGACGTCGGGTGGAACGGGTTGGGCGCAGCTGCAAATCATGCCGCGCGTCGGCGGCGGCAACACGCCGATCTGCACGCTGACCGGCCTCGGTACCGGTACCGCGGAATGCGTCGCCTCGGCGAGCGGAAACAATGCCGCGTACGTACTCGAAAGCACCGTGACGCCCACTCAGTCGATAACGATGAGCTTGACGACGAAGTCGCTGCAGGGCTACGCATTCGCCATAAACCTCGCGCAGCTCGGTGCCGCCAAGACGATCTCCGGACGCGTGAACGCGAGCGATCAGTTCAACGTCGCGGTGACGCGCGGGGCGACGACGATCGCGAGCGCCGCCACGAGCGGAACGGGGACGACCGCAGCGACGGGTCTCAAGACGGTCTTGGTGGGCAGCGCATACACGTTCGGCGAGACGGCCGTCAGCGGAAGCCTCTCGAACTACGTTTCCACGTACGGTTGTACGAACGCGACCGCGGGATCGACGACCACGCTGCCCTCCGGAACGGGAACGGCGGTCACCGTCACGCCCGCGGCAACCGACGCGATTACGTGCACGTTCACCAACTCCGGCCTGCTCCTGACCGACGTTCCCGTCAGCGCGACCAAGAACGTGACGGCCGGACAATCGGTCACGGATATCTTCACGCTGACGAACGCGAGCACGGTCGCCGGAACGTTCACGATCGGTGCGCCGACGGTTTCGGCCGCGGGCTCGCCGATCGCGCCGAGCGGCTACACGTTCAACGGTACCACATATACGACCGTGGCCGCCTTACAGACGGCGATCGCGGCCGCCGGAGCGACCGCGGCAGGCGGCTCCATTAGCGTCGGGCTCGTGTACACGGCCCCGGCGAGCGTCGGAACGCCGATCGTCGTCACGCTACCGGCCACGATCGCGAGCGGGACGAGCGCGTCACCCTCCGCGGGGACGAGCGAGACCGACACCACGATCAACCAAATATCGATAACCAAGACGGCCACCGCGCAGAGCGCGCCCGGCGGGCCGATCGAATATCAGATCGTCGTCCTCAACAACGGGCCGACGAGTCAGAACAATACGGCCGTGACCGATACCATGCCGGCGGGCGTAACGGTCGCGGGCACGCCGACCTGTGGTGCCGCCACGGGCGGCGCCGTTTGCGGCACGGTAACCGTCTCCGGGACGACCGTGACCGGCATCGCCGCGACGTTCCCTTCCGGCGGTTCCCTAACGTTCTCGATTCCGGCGACCGCCGCGACCGCGAACACGTACGTGAACACGGCGACCGCGACCCCGCCGACGGCAACCGCGGTCAGCGCCTCGGCAACGACGATCGTCTCCGCGTCGAACGGCTTATTGAAGACGGTGCGCAACGTGACCGAAGGTCAGGCGACCGGCGTAACGGCCGCAACGGCAAACCCCGGCGACACCCTCGAATACGGACTGACCTTCACAAACACCACGTCGACGACGCTATCGCACATGGTTTTCAGCGACGCCACGCCAACCAACACGGCCTTCGTGTCGGCAGCCTACGGCGCGTTGCCGTCCGGCATCACGAGTTGCACCGTCGCGGCGCCCTCCGTCGGCGCCACGGGTGCGGTGACGTGGACCTTCGCCGGTTCGCTCGCACCGGGCGCGACCTTGACCGCGACGTTCCGCGTCACCGTGAACGACTGAGTCGTCAGAATCGGCGATCGTGAACGGCCCTCAGCGGCCGATCGTCGCCGGCGATGGCGTGCGCCGTTTTCGCTTGAGGTATCCCAACGAGTCTACTCCTCGCACGGGGCCTCGTCGGCATGAGGGCGCCCGCAATGGTTGCACACATCGATTGCGAGCGCCGTTTTCGCTTCAACGTCGAGCGTGGCGTCGAGCAAGGCGTCGCGCGACTCCGAGGAGCCGTCTCGCTCGGCTGCAACCCTTGCATAACTCTGTTGTTCGACAGCCTTCCGTAGGTCGTAAATCGCCGCAACCTTGCGTTCGGATTCAATTGACACGACCTAGTACCTACCCGCTCAGCGGCCGGCGAATCTGCCTCGGCAGCGTGCCGGAGGACGCGATGGCGAACCGCACGGCCGCAAGTGTAGCAGCGGCGTAGGTGTCGGCCCGGCGGCGGGTCCGCGAGAATCGAAGCACCGGTCGCCGCGAGCGATCGGACCGCAACCGGCGGGTATTACGCGACCCGCCTCCTCGCAGGAGATCGCCCGATGACGAAGCTCACCACCGCCTCTGCCCGGCGTATCGCCGCCGGTCTCACGCTCACCGCTACCGTCTCAACGCTCGCCGGCATGGCGCCGGCACATGCTGCCGGCGCGAGCGTCGCGCAACCCCGTACCATCGCCGGCATCAGCTTTCCCGCCGCGATGCCGTCGCTCGTGGAAGGACCCTTGCCCTACTATCGCCTCATTCACGGACCCGACCCGGCGCCGTTCGTCAGCGAGGTACTGCGCCAGGACCTCACGCAGGAGGGTTCCGTCCTCGTGGCTCGCGACAAGCAAGGCCTCCTGCGCGGAATCAGCGATGGAACCCGCGATGAAACACAGATCCTTCCCGACATGTCGGCTTCGAGCGGGCGCGCCATGCCGGTCGAGATTTTGGAACGCTTCGCTGCCCGCGTGTTCGCGCGCCAGGATATCGTTCCGAAGGACGCCACCGTCGTGCGCTTCGGAAAGCCGTCGCCGGTTTTCGCTCAGTCCGCGGGACAAAATCCCACCGGCGGTCCGACGACCGGCAGCACCTTGCCCTCCATCCTCTTTACCTACTTCCCCGCCCAGCGATTCATCGCCGGGCTTCCGGTCGAAGGCCTGGGGTCGCATCTCACGGTCGGCATCGGAAACGACGGATCGATCCGCGCGTTCGCGCGCCGATGGAACGCGGCCATGCCTGCGGGCACGATCGCGCCGACCGCAAGTGCCGCGCAGATCGAAAAGGAGATCGTCGCGCAACTGGAGCGCTTCCGTCCGCGTTACGGTTCGGTCAGCGTCGACAGCATCACGCCGGCCTACTACGACGGTAATGCGACGTTCATCCAGCCCGTCTACGAATTCGTCGCGACCCTCGGCGGCGGCGACCGTGGCGTGCTCCGCGATCACGTGCGCGGGTACGTGCCGGTCGGCCGGCTCGTCGAGCCGCTTCCCGTGCTCGGCATGGATGCTGCGGGACCGTCACCAACGGCTCCGACTTCCGCGCAAGCGAACGCGCGCCGCGCCCTGGGCAATCCGAACCAGATCACGCTCGGTCAATACGTGAATCGCGAGTGCACGAGCGGCCCGCCGAACTGCCTCGACATGGCCAACGCCTACGTTAGCGGTTTCGACAACCCGCTCGCGGCACTGCTGGGCTTCCCGGCGATCGACCGCACGCAGTACTATTGGGCCTATTCCTTCGAAGTGCTCGGCGCGGCAAACGCATACCTCAACGCCGTGAACGTCGCCTACACGAACCCGCACGGCGACTGGTGGCTGAACACGACGATCGGCAACTACGTGCCGACCGGCGACCCCTGGACCGTCAACCAAATCGGCACGGGCGGAAATCCCGGCTACGGTGCGGCGGCGGGTGGCCGGCTCGCGACCTGGATCATCGACTCGTGCGAGATCATCCCCTCGTATTACGATCTGCAGTACTCGACGGGCAACGGCTGGACGGCCTTCAATAACTGGTGGCCGGTCTTCCAGGGCCTGCACCGCGCGCTCGGCTTCCGCACCCAGATGTTGCTCGGCGAGAACGCGATGAACACCGATATCGCCTTCCTGATGTCGCTCGGCGCCCCCGCGGAATCGGCGTTCTACAACGAAGTCGCCGCCCAGGGCGCGTTCCCCACGTACCTCGACGCGCATCTCAACCTCACGGTACAGTACGATCGCGTTTCGACGATGAGCGACGGCCGCAACCTCTCCGAGTCCATCTACTCGGTCCAAGGCCAGAGCGCCGCCACCGAACTCGTCAACCACTGGATGGGCAATTAGGCGTTCTCGCTCGGCACGAACGTCGGCAGTCCGGCGGAGTCCTTCTCCGCCGGGCCGCTGACGTTTCGCGTATTCGACCAGCGCGCCGGCATGTGACCGCGGCGACCGCGTCCGCAATCGGTGCCGATCCGTTGGCCGATGTCGCAGCGGTTCGCCGGGCCCCGGCGGGGTATCTCCGATGCATGCGACTGCTCGCGCTCCCACTCGTCCTCACCCTCACCCTTGGCGCCACGCCGGCGGACTGGCCGCTGTTCGACCACGATTCCGCGCGCTCGGGTAGCGCTTCGGACGGAAAGCTCTCGGCCGCTACGGTGGCGGGATTGCGGACGCGTTGGCGCACGAAGCTCGACGCCGTTTCGGACTCGGCTCCGATCGTCGTGGAAGACCGGCTCTTCCTCACCGACCGGGACGGCACGACCTATGCCCTCGAGTCGGGTAGCGGGCGAATCGTCTGGCGCTTCGCTACGCACGGCCCGAAGATCACGACGTCGGTACCGGCGTACGACGAGTCGACGCACGCCCTCTACGCACCGGGTGTCGACGGTGACATCCACAAACTCGACCCGGCCACCGGACGGGAACTCCACGACGCGGGTTTCCCGCACGCGATTACCTACACGTCACAGACCGAAAAGAACGCGTCGCCGCTCAACGTTGCGAACGGCTACCTGTACGCGCAGACTTCGGGCTACATCGGCGACGCGCCGCCGTACGTCGGCTACGTCGTCGCAATCCGCCTGCGCGACGGCGACACGCACGTCTTCAACGTCCTCTGCAGCGCGCGACACGACCTGATCGAACCGAAGTCGTGCGACGCTCAGCGCGCGGGCATGTGGTCGCGCGCGGGCGTGGTAGCCGACCCGGATCCCGAGATGCACGGCCGCATCTACGTCGCAACCGGCAACGGACCGTTCGACGCCAAGGCGGGAAACTACGGCGATTCCATCCTCTCGCTGAGCGACGACGCGCGGCGGATGCTCGGTTCGCTCACGCCGAGCGATTACGACGATCTCGAATCCAGCGACCGCGACGTCGGCAGCAGTTCGCCGGCGCTTCTGCCGCGGCAGCCGGCGAGCCGAACGCCGTTGCTCGCCGTTCAGGGCGGCAAGGACGGAAACCTCAAGCTCTTCGACCGCGCGAAACTCGCTGGGCTCGGCGCGCCGCTGCAAAGCATCCCGCTCGGCGAAGAACTCTTTTCGGCGCCCGCCGTGTGGACCGGCGCCGACGGCGCGACGCTCGTGATCGTCGGCCTCGGCGACGGCGTGCGTTCGTACCGCCTGACGACGAAAGACGGTAAGCCGGAACTCGCCGCCGCCTGGTCCGCGAGCTTCGATAGCGGGCGCGAAGGTACGTCGCCGATCGTGTACGACGGCATCGTCTTCGTGGCGACGAGCGGCGATCTCATCGCGCTCGACGCGCGCGACGGGAAGCGTCTCTGGCACGGCGACGCACTCGGCCCCATTCACTGGCAGAGCCCGTCGGCCGCCGGCGGAGCGGTCTACTGTTCGGACGAAAACGGCGTGTTGACGGCGTTTGCGCTCGCCTCTTCCGCTCGTTGAATCCCGCCGCGTCCGCTATTGCGGCTTATTGCGTGATTTTGAAGACCGTCCCGTAGTCTTCGAGACGCGTGCCCGACGTGGTTCCGTAGAGCGCACCGGCGGAATCGAACACGAGCGCCGCACTCGGACCGTCACCGAAGATACCGCCGGCGAAGCCGTCGAGTTCCGTTTCGACCCAGCTATGTTGCGCCGCCGTAGGCGGCGTTAGCTTGAAAGCCATGCCGAGTCCCGCGGAGCCGCCGGAAAGTGCGGTCCCGTACAGCGCGCCGGCCTTATCGAAAACCAGCGCCCCGTGCGGTACTTGCCCGTCCTTGCCCTCGCCGAAGTCGTGGAGCACCGTCTCCTCCCACACATGCGAGCCGGCTACGGGGGGTGAGAGCTTGAAGACGGTCCCTTCGAAGAACGAACCGCCGAGAACGGTCGTACCGTAGAGTGCGTCCTTGTTATCGAGAATCGGTGCGGCGTTCGGGTTGCCGCCGTCCGTGCGTCCGGAGAACGTATGCAAGAGATCGAAGCTCCAGAAGACCTTTCCGCGGGCCGGCGGAAGCAACGCGAAGATCGTTCCGGCGAACGCATTCGGATCGCCGCCTTCCGACGTCATGCCGAAGAGCGCGCCGTCGGCGCGTCGCGCGAGGCCGCCTTCCGGATTGCCTCCGTTGTTACCGTCGTCGAAAGCGAACAGCACGCGCTCCGTCCACTTCGTCTGACCTTTCGCCGGCGGCGAAAGTTCGAAGACGACACCGCAGCCGGCCGAATTGCAGCCGGCGCCGCCGTAGTACGTGGTGCCGAAGAGATTGCCGGCCGGGTCGATCACGAGGTCGCCGCTCGGCGAGCCCCCGTCGCCCTTACCGGTAAAGTAGTGCAGCGTCGTCAGCACCCACTCCGTCTTGCCCTTTGCGGGAGGCGACAGCTTGAAGACGGAGCCTTGGTACTCGAACGCGCCGGTCGTGATGCCGTAGAGGTTTCCGGCCTTATCGGCAATCAGACTTCCATACGGGAACTTGCCGTCGAGGCCGCCCGTGAAGCTGTGGAGGACGCGCGTCGCGTACGCGGTCTGCCCCTTCGCGGGCGGCACGATCTCGAAGATGGTACCGTACCCTTCGCTGGCCGTGCCTCCGATTTTCCCGAAGCCGTAGGAGCCGCCGGCGGTTGCGGTGCCGTAGAGAACGCCGCCCGGACCGAGCAACGGCGTACCCCATTCCCGCTGACCGTCGGTCTTTCCGGTGAAGTGATGTAAGGTCTCGTAGTGCGACGCCGCCTGCGGTACCCGCATCGCCGCAGCCGCCGCACCGGAGTCGAGCGTTCGCACGAGCTCGATGTAAACGTGCGCGGGCTGCGCGAGCGTCAGCCCGGCGAGCGGCGAATCGATCCGCAGCGCGTTCGGCATGCGAGCCTCGTATCGGCGGCTCAGCGAGAGCAGCCGGATCGCCGTGCCGGCCGTCGCCGTGCGAGTTTCGTACACGGCGATCCGATAGCGCGCGCCGGGCACGATCCCGGGCGCAGCGATCAGCGAGCCGTCCGCTCCCGGCGCACCGTACGAAATCCGCGACACCGGCGAGACGCCGTTCATCTCGAAGTATGCCTGCACGAGCGTACCCGCGGGCGGAGCCGGAGCACGCGCGGTCGTCGACGCGTCGAACGGCGCGGCCGACGCGGAGACGAGCCGCAGTAAGGAAGGCACGCTCGTCCCCGTCCCTGGGACGCGGCTCTCGCCGTAATCGAACACACCCAGCACGCCACCGCACCAGCCGCTGACGAACCTGCCGTCGCCCGCTCGCAGCCGTGCGACGGGGGACAGGCACGCGCGCTGCGTCAAGCGGTCGGGGAGCGCCACGCGAGCAGCGAACGCACCGGCGTGGACGCTCGCTACGATGGAACCGGCCGAGAGTGCAACGATCAACCCGGATAGAACCCGCAAGCGACGCATAGGGCCTCCAACAATGGGTGACTCGAGCGTACGAGACCGCGAAAGCGTTTCGCAGTGGGAGTTTCCCTACCTTACGCCGCGGCGCTCCCGGTGTTCCGGCGCGACGCCCCCGTTACTTCGGCGTCTTCTCGGCCACGCTCGCGAGCTTTCCGAGATCGACGGCCTGGAAGGCCGACTCGTCGACGCTCATGTCGAGCCCGCTTCCCGTGACGTCGACCACGAAGCGGCCCCCGACGATGCCGATGAGCTCCGCGTGCCGACCGTCCTTCTCCCACTTCTCGTGGACCTTGACGTCGCCGAGCTGGACGGTCTTCTGATAGCCCTCGTCGTCTTCGCTCTCGACGCCCATCGCGACGTCCATCAACGTGGTCAACCCGGCCATGTTGGCGGCGTCGGTGATCTCGATGGTGAGCGTCGCGTCACCGCTGCCGTAGCCGGCGGACGCCGTCGTCCCGCTGATGCCGGAAAACGACCCGCTCTGGCTCTCCGACGACGTGCGCGCGAGCGAACCCACCGCTGCCGGCAGGTACGTCTTCAGTTCTTCTCGCGACAGCGTTTCCACGTGACCTTTTCCGCCGCCGACGAAGGCCTTGAGCACCGCGGCGCCCTCGGCCGCCGCGTGCTCGGGATCGGGCGACGAACCGGCCTGCGCGACCGCGCCCTGGGCCTGATTCACCGCGCTTTGCGCGACGCCGGCCGCCGCCGACGCATGATTGAGTGCCGTACCGACGGCGCGGAACGTGAACCAGGTCGCCAGGCCGGCCATCAGGATCACCAGCAGCGAAAGCACGCCGCATCCGATCAGCAACGGCTTCACCCACCCGTTCTGAGCCTGCTGTTGCGGAGGAAAGTTCACCGGGGGTTGCTGCATGGATTTCCTTTTCGAGCGAACGGTGACGAGTGAGGGTCGAAGGAGAACGGTCTCGCGGTTGAAGGTCGGTGCGTCAACGGATTGCGGGAACGGGCCACGCATCGCGTTCGCAGGCCAGCGCGATCTCGCGAACGCTCGATAACCGCGCGAAGGCGCCCCGCGAACCCGGATCCGTCATCGCCTCGCTTTGGCGCCGTACGAGCCGCGAGGCTTCGTCGAGCGCCGCGCGCGCTTCGCGCTCGGCCCCGCACGCGCGGTAGACGCGGGCCGCCGCCCACAGGCAATGGTGCGGCCACACGGTATTTTCCGTGGATTCCGGGAGCTGCGCCACGATCTCGTCCGCGGTGGCGCGCGCCGCCGGCAGTTCGCCGGCTTCGAGCTGCGCGAGCGCGAGATCGCCGAGCTCCTCGAAGGTCGCGGGCCGGCCCAGCCGGTGCCGGATGGCGATCGCTTCCTGCATGTGCCCGAGGGCCTGCGCGCTCTCGCCGAGTTCGCGTTCCGCGTTGCCGAGATTCGAGAGGGCCCCCGCCTCGATCAGATGCAGTCCCAATTCGCGCGCGTCGGCCAGAGCCAACTCCGCGAAACGCTTGGCTTCGCTCGGCTCGCCGCGTTGCAGCGCGACGACGCTGAGGTTCGTACGGCAGGCCGCGTAGCCACGGCGGTCGCCGTGCGCGCTGAAGATCGCGAGCGCCTCGGTCAGCGATTGCGCCGCCTCGTCGAGCAAGCCGACTTGAATCTCCGACGACGTTTGGTTGAAGCGCACGTACGCGTATTTCAATTGGTTGCCGATCGACTGGTAGATCGCGGCGCTCTTGGCGAAGGTCGCGCGCGCCTCGTCGATGCGCTGCAGCATTCCGAGCGCCGTGGCCACGCGGCTGGTCGCCTCGGCCTCGCCCTCGCGGTCGCCGATTTCCCGATAATGCTCGAGTGCCGTGCCCGCGTCGCGGAGCGCCTCGGAAAATTCGCGACGCATGATCGAGGCGGCGCTACTGCTCATCAGAACGCGTGCGATCAGTTGCGCGTTATCGGTTTGCAGCGCACGGATACGCGCCGCGGAGAGCCGTTCGCGCACGGCCTCGGGCCCGCCGTAATTGGCGGCGATCTCGGCCAGGATGCAGAGCGACTCGACCTCGCCCTGCGGATCCTGCAGATGCCGGTAGCCCTCGAGCGACGCGAGCGCGCTGCGCTGCGCCTCTTCGAACCGGTTGGCGGCCATATCGTTTTCGGCGATCGCGCGCAAGGCCGCCGCCTGCAGCGAGACGTCGCCCCCATCTTCGGCGTGCGCGCGATAGCGCGCGAGCAGCTCCGCCTCCTGCGCTAGATCGCCGAGGGCATGCGCGAGCGCGGCCCGCCGGCGCAGGCCCTCCGCGGCTGCGAACGTATCGTCGAGACGCCCGGCCAGCTCAGCGAAGGCGTCGAGGTCGCGACGCTGCGCGTCCCGCTCGCCGCGCCGTGCGAACACGCTTTCGCGCAGCGCCGTCAGCTCGAGCTGCAAGCGCGGATCGCGCGTCAATTCCAATCCGCGCGTCGCCGCCGCCAGCGCTTCATCGTTGGCGAAAAGTGCAAAGGCGCGGCGCGCGGCCGGCAGGTAGCGCGCTGCCGCTTCTTCCGCTTTACCCGCGCGATCGAAGTGGAACGCGATGGAAGCCGCGGCCTCCGAGGCATCCCCTTGCACCCGCTCTGAGAGCACCGCGATGCGCTCGTGCCAGCGCCGGCACGCCGTCGGCGCGATGCCCGCGTAGATCGTCGCGGCGACGAGATGGTGCGTGAACGCGAACGCGAAGCCGCCGCGGCCGATGTCGCGCACCAGATTGCGATCGAGCAGCTCCGCGAGTGCGGCGAGTACGGCGTTTTCATCCCAGCCGGCGACGCCGCGCACGAGGTCCACGTCGAACGCCAGGCCGACGACGCTCGCGATCTCCGCGATCGTACGCGCGTCCTCCGAGAGGCGCGCGCAGCGCGCTTCCAGCGTCTCGCGCAAACCCGCCGGCGGCGCGCTGCTCTCGCGCGACTCGGCGCGGTCGCGCAGCAGCTCGCCCGCGAACAGCGGATTTCCCTCGCTCGCGGCAAAGATCGCCGGCGTCAACTCGTCGCTGCGCCCCGCGAGGGCCGGAATCGCGAGCGCGAGCTGCCGGATCGCGTCGGCCCCGAGTCCGCCGAGCGCAACGTGTTCGATCACGTTTTCCGCTTGCAGCCGGCGGCGTAGCGCGCGCACGCCGGACTCCGCGCCGTCTTCGGTGCGGTAGGTCGCGACCACGAGCGCGGGCAGCGCCACGGCGCGGCGCGCGATGTATTCGAGCGCCGCGAGCGTCCCGGCGCCCGCCCAATGCACGTCTTCGATGACGAGCAGCAGCGGTCGCGCTCGCGCGAGCGCGTTGAAGGCGGCGACGAGGGCTTCGAAGAGCCGGGCGCGGTCGCGACCCTCTTCGAGCGCCGGCAGCGGCGGCAGATCGCCGCGAACCACGCCGATCTCCGGCACGAGAGCGGCCAGCGCGGCAAGCCAAACCGGCCGCACGCCGCTGCTGGGGAAGAACGGTATCGCTTCGCGCAGCGCTTCTACGATCGGCTGATACGACGCGCGCTCCGGCGACGAGGTCGTCCCGCGCAGCACGCGGCCGCCCTGCGCTTCGACGACGAGCGCGAGCTCGTTGACGAGCCGCGATTTGCCGATGCCCGCTTCGCCGCCGACGAGGATCAGCTGGCCTCGCTGACGCGCCGCCCGCTTCCAGGCGCTGGTCAGGTGCGCGAGTTCTTCGCTGCGGCCCACAAAGGGAAAGCCGCGTGCCGGGACCCTCGTGGCGACGGTCAATTCTTCGACGTCGACCGGCACGCCGCGCAAGAGCGCTTCGCGCGCGGCGATCGTCTCGGGCATCGGATCCACGCCCATCTCGTCGCGCAGACGCTCCGCGAACTCGGCGAGCAGCCGCAGCGCGCCGGCGCGATCGCCGCTCTCGAAGCGAATCGCGGCGGCCTGGCGGATCGCGTCCTCGCGCCACGGATCGTGAGCGAGGATCAGGCCCGCGTAGGTTGCCGCGAGCGAGAGTTCCCGCGCGCTGCGCGCCCGCACCAGCAGCCGGTCGAGCGCGTCGAGATACCGGCGCCGCAGGCGCTCGCGAATCGGAAAGATCCAATCGTCGAAGACGGCCGGGAGCAGATCTCCGCGGTAGAGCTCGACCGCCGCCGCGGCCGCAGCCTCGTCGTTGATGCTCGCTTCGAAGACATCGACGTCGAACCAGACGGGCGCCTCATCGTTCCAGCGCAGCGTATCTTCCGCCGCGATGATATAGGGTACGTCCGAAGGCGGCAAGAGCTGCGTCAAGAGGTGCAATTGGCGGCGCAGGATGCCGCGCGACTCGCTCTCCGTTTCGTCCGGCCACAACGTGAAGGCCACCGCGTCGCGCGTCAGATGGGTGGCGCGGTGCAGCAGCAGATAGGCCAACAGCCCCAGTGCGCGCGGCCGCGTGAACGCGACCGCTTTGCCGTCGAACGAGAAGCGCGGCTGCCCCAAGAAAGCGATGTGTAAACCGCGCTCGTCCGTCGGTCGTTCCGGCATCTCCCCGCTCCGCAAACCTTCAGTCGCTCGTGCCGCCTGAAGGTACGGCACCTTCGCCTTGCACGGTGACCGGCCCGCCCGCCGCTCGCCGGATGAAGCTTTGCAGGTCGGCGAGGGCGCCGAAATAGCGCCGCGACCCCGACGGCACGTGTTCGACGGACCCGCGCCACTCGTCGCCGGGCGCCGCTCCCGGCTCGAACCACACCCGAACGATGAAGAGATGCTCGACGCGCTCCATGGACGGAGCGTAGCAGACCGCCGTTCCGCCGGCGTCCCGCGAGCCGGCGCTACTCTTCTTCGGGCGTGTAGTCGAGCGGCTTGGTGTCGAAGTGCAGGCTCTCGAAGAACGACAGGGTGGCGCCTGGGTGCGAGACGGGGACGAGCACCGGCCGGCGCGCCCCGTTGGCCGCGGAGAAGTCGAAGAGGTCCAGGAGCTCGTCCGAGCGCCGGTCCGTCGTGCCGAGCGTCGGGAGCCGCCAGTTGTACTCCACGAACTTCAGGAGGCTGCCGTACTCGTGGCGGACGTGGGAGACGTAGCCGCGCTTCACGTACGCTCCGGCCGCGATCAGGGGCACGCGGAAGCCGAGGCCGTTGTTATCGAGCTGCGGCGGCACGACGTGGTCGTACCAGCCGCCATGGTCGTCCCAGATCACGAAGAGCGCCGTATTCTTCCAATACCGGCCGGCGAAAGCATCAGGGCGTCCGCGATCTGGGCGACGTAATCGGGCCCGTAATTCGTCGTGGCCTGCGCGTGGTCGGAAGCGATGACCGGCGGATTGAACCAAGCGACGGTGGGCAGATTGCCGAGGAGGATATCTTTGAACTCGTCGACGACGCCTTCGTGCGCGACGACGTCGGGCTGCCAGTCGCGGCCTTCGCGCACGAGCGCGAACGCGTCGTAGGGCTGGGTCGAGATATCGTACTCCTGGCCGGTCAGTTTATAACTCAAGTTATTAGAATAGTAAGCCCACGAGATGCCGTAGCGATCGAGCAGATTCCCGAGCGTCTGCTGATGATAGAGTCGCAGCCCACACGAGCGCGTCGGACGGATCGTCGGTCTGATTGCCGGAGGTGCCGGCCACGATGAACATGTGGCCGGGATAACTCGGGCCGGATTGCGACGCGAACATGCGGTCCGCCACGGCGAACTGCGCGGCCAGATCCCAATACGGCTTCACTTCCGCATACGGAAGATAGCCGTACGGATACCGCGCTTCCGTCTCGCCGGGGTCGAGCGGATTGATGACGACGTTCGGCGTGCAACTGGGCGGCGTCGTGTCGAACCCGTCCATCTTCCCGCGGTCGTAGTCCTTGACCCAGGCTTCGTGGGAATGGTCCGGGTCGCAATTTCCTTCGAAGGGTGTCGGAACGAGCGCGACCGTCCGCCCGAGATGGTCGCGTCCCGTCCGCACGGAGTCCGCGTGCGGAAACCCGTTGAACACGTTATCGAACGTGCGGTTTTCCATCACGATGATGATGACGTGTTGGATCGGCGTGCGCGTGGCCGGCATCGGAAGGCCGCCGAACGCTGCCCCGGCCGGCAACGTACCGGCCGATAACACGCCGGCGACGGCGAGCGCCGCTAATCGAACGAAACCCATGGACGACCTCCGCAAACGATGCACGCACCGCCTGTTCTACTTCCGGTTTAACGTTCGATTAAGGATCCGTTCACGGCGTACCCGACGACTCGACGTAGGGCAGGTAGACGTTCGCCATCGAGTGCTGGAGCGCGGCTTCGGTGGGCCAATCGTTGGCGTCGGAGATCGCCGGACCCGCGAAATCATCGGCGTCCGTGTAGGCGAGCGGAGCGTAATCGCCTGCAATCGCAGCCGCGACCCCTTCGGCGGCGATCCACAGCGCGAAGCTGTACTGCTCGAGCGTCTCGCCCTCCGGTCCGAAGGAATCGATGACGCCTTGCACGTCGGCCCAGGCCATCGGGACGACGTCCTGCGTGTTGGCGCAACCGTACGCGCCGCCCGAGAAGAGCGAGCCGAAGAGCTGCGCGAAGTTGCCGTCCCCGACCGTCGGCGCGGCAAAGGTGAACGGCACGATCTCAGCCGTGACGCCCGGCGCTTTCGGTAATTGGTTCGCGAGCCACGTGGCGCCGAGCGCTGATAACGCGCCGCCCAGACTGTGGCCGGTGACCGCGAGTTGCAGGATGCCGCCCGCCGCGAGCGCCGCGCCGCGCAGGAAGTCCACCAGGCTTTCGTCCGAGGCCGGATCGGTCAACGCGATGGCGAGCGAGAGCGCGCCGTTCATGCCCGAGGAGATGTACGCGGCGGAACTCTGCGGGTAGAGCCAGGGCACCATCGTTAGCGACGAGAGATCGGCCAACCAGTTCTCGAAGAAGCCGGGCGCATCGTCGTCGGCGAGGCTCCCGCGAAACGCTAGCGCGTACGTGCCGTCGAGGCCCTGCGCCACGTAGGCGAGGATGCCGTCGTTGGTCGACGGCCCCCACCGAAGCGCCCAAGGGCCGTTGGCCTCGGCACCGAGCGCGCCGAGCGCCGCGCTCATGGCGGTCTTCTGGTCGTTCTCATCGTCCTCGTCGATGTAGGCGATCTCGGCGAGGTTCGCGGCCGCGATGATCTGCGTGCGGGTGATGCTCATGACGTGGTGCCTTTCGAGCTCTGCTCGGGCGGTTCTCGGACGGGCTGGGGATATCGTCAAAGCGAACCTTTGCTTCCGATCGCGGGAAACTCCGCTAAGGAGGGGCTCATGCCATTCGTCGTTCGCCGTCACGCCTTTGCGGGAATCGTTCTCGCTTCCGGTTTTTCGTGCGTCCGAGCAGTTATGCCCCATCACGGCTCACGGTGCGCGGACCCTCGGCCGTCCGCCGTTTCCGCGCCGCGCAGGCCGGCTTCAGCGGGCAATTCGGCGAGAGCGACACGTGCGGCGGCAAGGTAACGGTCCGTTTCATCGATGACGCGCGCTTCGATATCACGGCCGCGTCGGCCGTCGCCTGCCGTGTGACGATCACCGGCTCGCACGCGAGCGCCGCGCTTTCCACGACCGTGGCGTTCGCGCCGACTTCGACGTGCTCGTCGCCGTGCCGCCGCCCGCGCTCTCGCGACGTTCGATCGCGTTGACGAGCCTGCGCGACGAAGCAACGACGGTCGCGAGCGAACCGGGCGTCCAACTCGGCGCGTTCGGGATGACGACGACGTGCGCCGGAATCGCTTCGGTTTCACAGCCGGACGCATACGGCACGATCTTCGTAAGGCCGCTCGAGAACGGCAAGTGCACGGTGACCGTCACCGGATTCGACGGTCAACAGGCCGGCGCGAGCGTGTCGGTCGCGGCGTCGAGTTAAGGCTACTTTGCCAAAGGGTGAGACTCGAAGCCGCAGAAACCGATAAGTCGTCCGGAGGGTTTCCCTTGAACTTGACGGCCGTACGCGGGTTTTTCGTGGCTTCGCTCGCCGCCACTCTCATGCTGGGCTCGCCTCTGGAGGCGTCGGCGACGGTTCGATTGGCGGGCTCAGCCGGGCCCGACGTTCAACTCCAAGCGATCCAGAGCGCGCTCGTGCGGCAGCTCCTGACCGCGGCGGCGCTCCGCCCGCACGACACCGCGCTCTGCAACCGGCCCGAGATCGTTCCTCTCTACAGTACGGGCCTGATCTTCGTTCCGTATCCGTGCAACGGCTGGACAGTTTTGACCAGCTACGCGCCGCCGACCTACGCCGGAAGCGCAGCGACGGCCAGCTACGCCGAGTTCATCGAGTCGTCCGGCACTCCGGTAAGCGCCGTCACGAACCAGAGCCTGTACAACGTGGCCTTCCCCGCCGCACCGGCCGACACGACGGCGCTCGTGTATCTGGAAAGCATCGGCGTGTCACCCTATCCGAGTCTCACGTTCGCCGGAACGCCGCCGGCCAAGTACAGCGTGGATAACCTGATCGTCTCGACGAGCATCGCGAAAGGCGCGACCTTCGAAATTCTCGGCTACCGTTGGGACCCCGTGGCGCTGCAATACGACGCGGGCTATGCCAGCGGGCCGATTACCTCGAAATATGGCAAACTCGCCTATTTCCCGGCCTTCCTTCAGAACGGCGAAGTGATCCCGCAGCTCACTCGCCTGTATTTCGTCCTCTACGCCTGCGCGAACGCGGCCTGCACGTAGCCACCGGGAGCCGTGTTCTCGATCACGCAGGCGAGGGCGCCCGCGAAACGGGAAGTGCGTGAGCGATGATACGGTCTATCTTGCGCCCGACAAGCGCCCTCTTCGCGCTCATTAGCGTCGCGCTCTGCCTAGTCGCTGCCAGCGACGCGAAGAACGCCGTCGCGTCATCCGGATACCGCCCGCTTCCCGGGGCGTCGACCCCGATCCTGAACGCTTCGCTCACCACACCGGCGGCAACGGCGTTTTGCAAGGCTCCGAAGTATCCGCCGGTTTACCTGTGGGACCCGGCCGCGACGGTTCAGCCGCCCGCCTCGGCCACCAGCGGCACGCCGCGCGTCGAACAGTACCGCGCCGGAAAGCTGATCGCAACGTACACGACGCTCGGCGGATATGACCCGCACGGCACGTGCGCACGAACGCAGAACGCGAGCGCGCATCCGGAGGCGACGGTCGGGTGCGGACCCTTCAACCGCTACGAGCCCTTCCGGCAGTGGCTGCCCGGCGACCGTTTCTACGTGTATCCCGCCGTGTACGGCGGCCCGCAAAATCAACCGTGGATCGGTCCCGGCTACGATACGGCAGCGCAATACAACGCGGGTAAACCGTTCCTGCCCACCGACATCGCGATCGTCGGCGTCACCGTGAACGGCATGCGGCCCGTCATCCTGGTCGGCGCGACGGGCGGTTCCGACAACACCCTCGGACAGAGCGCGATCTACTTCGACCGCAGCGACAACGTCCACTTCGAGAACATCGATCTCGACGGCGCCGGCGTCACCTCGATCGGCAAGGCCGGCATCTACATCAACGGTGCCAAGGACCTGACCCTGGTCGACATGCGCGTCCACGGCTTCGAGACGGCAGCCGCCAACGGAATCTTCGGGACCCCGAACAACTCCGGCAACCTCGAACTCTATCGCCTCGAGCTCTACGACAACGGCGGCAACAACGGCCCCGATCACAACGCGTACATCGGTGCCAGCGCGATCGATCCGAACTTCACGGTACACCTCGTGAACTCGTGGTCCCACGACGCCTACTACGGACATCTCTTCAAATCGCGCGCGCAGGTCAATGTCTTTGAAGGAAACTATTTTGAAGGCGGCCTGCCGCAGCCGGGCTATTCGCAAGCCGAAACGTACCTCGTCGATATCCCGAACGGTGGCCGCCTCACGTTGCGGGACAACATCTTCGTGAAGACGGCTTCCGGACCGAACTCTAACGGCGCGTTTGTGACGTACGCGGTCGAGGGCATCCCCGACGCACGCAAGCTGGGCGTCACGATCGTCAACAACACCTTCGCCGCGTACGCGCGCACCTACGACGGCGCGCACCCCCTCTGGCCGATGTTCTTTGAGAACGGCAGCCTGCCCGGCCACCCCGGCTTCCCGACGCCGAACGTCGCGATCGAACGCAACGCCTTCATCGGGTTCTGCCCGCTGGGGCAGCCGGCGTTCGACTATCGCGGAACGTTCGCGCTCACCGAGGCGTTCTCGCAGCTCGATTCGCAATACCGGTTGCGCGTACCCTACGCATCACTCGACCGCTCGATCGTAGGCGCACCCGCGTACGCCCACGCCGCACGCGGCGGAGTCGTTCGCCGGCTACCGCTGATCGGCGCGACGGACTGAGAGCTACAAGTTGCTCTGATAGCCGGTCGGGCAGTCGGCGTTGGGATTCGTAGCCGTTGGTTCGTTATTGCTTATGTACGTCGGGATGTCGTTGTCGAAGAAGTAATCGTAGTCGGTGAGGATCGTGTTTGTCGTCACGAACTTCAAATTCGTGCATAGCACGAGGAAGCCCGTTGCCTGGCCGTTGTAGAGCGTATCGCTCGGATTGTTGTAATGGTTCGCTGTGGCCAGCGTATGCGCCGCACCCCTGACGATCGACTCGTACCACTGCACGCCGTTCTGCGCGATATAGTTCACCGTCCCGAGCCCGATCACGCAACTATTGGCGATGCTCACGTTCGAGCCGAAGTCAAAGGCCGTGCCGTTTTTCTGGTACTGAGTGATGAACGCACCCGAGATCTGAGCGCTGCCGTGTTCGAAATCTATACCGACGCCGGTTTGAACGCCGTTGGGATCGAAACCCGTTGCGTCGTGCCAACCGATGCGAAAAATCGTCGAGTTGACGATCAGGGTGTTTTTCGAACTCACGCCGAGGATACCGAATTGGTTCGCGTCGTGAATCTGAGCATCGACGATCCTCGCGCCTGCCGAGTTGGAGTCGAGTGCGACCCCGACGTCACAGCCCGTCGCATTTACCTCGCCGGTTACCGTGCTCGAGGGATCGACCACCGCGGCGGTCAGCGTCGTCGGCGGATTGGCCGGCTGCCCGATATCGGAGGGAAACGTTACCGTCACATTTTGGCACGGAGGCAAGTTTGCGGGACGGCGACGCGACGCAGAAAGCGCCCTACCGAAATAACCGCGTACCGAATCGCCGGGAATGAACGGCGTAGCCCTGCGGAAGCCGGACAACAGGTCGAACTGCGCCGTTTGCTGGGCGGTCATTCCAGCCTCGAGGGTCAGTGCCGAAACGGGCATGCCCACGAATAACATAGCGCCTGCGCAAGCCAGCGCGGATAACGGTACTCGGTCGAACTTCATCAACGGGCAACCCTTCTGAAAGCAAAACACCAGCGACGCGCCTGGCAAATTTACCAGAGCGATAATGCACCCCAGTTCTGCTTTTATGACACATATCTGTTTTCTATATAAATTGAGACGATTAATAATACCTTCGATTTTCTTTTTCAACAGCTATCGTAGCCCATCGCTCCTATACATAGGCCAAACGACCCATTATGCGAATCAGCGAGCACTTTGCCTGGAGAGATTCTTCCTCCCGCATGACAATTACGATGTGTTGGCGAAGCCCAGCAGTAATAGGGCACTAGCCAGGTCGGCTAGTGCCCTATTTACGAGTAAAACGGCAAAGGTTACGGCGAACAGCTTTTCCAGCCGGCGATGCCGGTCTTGATTTGATTCTCGACGAGCTTCGCGCCGGAGAGCATGTTACTGAAAACGAGGCCGTCGGGTTGGTTAGCCTGATTCTCTTCGTAGAACATGCCGAACAGATAGGGCTTGTACGTCACCGTCGTTCCGGAGCAGAACGGCAGCTGCACGTAGCCGTCGTTACCGTTGGAACGGTATTCGAGGTCACCGTTGGGACCCACGAGGCCGCCCGGCCACCAGTAACCGCCGGACTTCTGCGAGAGCAGCACGCCGTTCTCGTAGGAAGCGACTTGGGCGGAGCTGAGGCCGTACTGAGTCGCGTACTGGTTGACGAGCGTCTTGATGCCGGCGTACATGCCGCTGAAGTCGTAATGCTTGCCGGCCATCATCGAGAACAGGGTCTGGACATCGGCCGGGGTCAGGATGCTGCCGTGGATGAGCAGGCTGTAAACCCGCGTCTCGTCGTCGAGCGTCGTGTGGTTGAGCGGAACGGGGCAATCGACGTAGCCGTTGACGGCAGTGTGCGTCATGCCCAGCGAGTTGGCGTACGCGCTGATGTTGTTGATGCCGAAGTAGTGCATCAGCGCGTCCGTCCGGGCGTTGTCGGAGTTTTCCATCATCTGCGTGATCGAGGTCTGCAACGTCTCGGTTCCGATGACCGTCGAGTTACAGAAGGCGTTCGCGTCGAAATGCGGCACTTGCGTTTGTAACGTCACGTGACCCAACTCGACCTGCTTCATCGCGTAGGTAGCGACGTAGATCTTGATCGAGCTCGCGGGCTCGTACGGCCGCGAGGTGTTGAGTCCCCCGAGTACCTGGCCGGTGCTGCCGTCGATCAGCTTGAAGCCGATCCAGCCCTTCGCCGGAGCCCGCAACTCGTTGCCGAGCTGCGTGGTCAAGCCGTTCGAATTGTTGATGAAGATCGCGTCGAAGGTGCGGCTTCGGCCGAGCGACGAGCGGAGTTCCGTCGGCCGCGCGCCGTCGTCGCTCATGAACTCTCCGAGCAGCTTCGGGCTGACGTTGTAGTAGTACCACCACTCCGCACTCGGGCGGCCTTGGCTAACGGAGTCGAAGTTTCCACCGTCCGCGCTAAAGGATAGGAGTTGCGCGCGGTCGTTCGTGACGGGCGCCACCGCCGTGGAGAGATTGGCGTTGAGATACCACCAATAGCCATCGGCGTCCGTCCCGGTATTGGAGATCGCCACCGCGACGTAACCTTTGCTCCCGTTGAACGTGTAGTTCTCGGCCTCGATCACGCGGGCCGACGGTAAGGCGGCCACGGCCGACGTAACTTGAGCGAACGTGCCGTAATACCACCACCAGCCTTTCTGATCCGCGCCGGTGTTGGGAATCAACACGACGGCGAAGAGCAGCCGCGAGCCCGACTGGTAAGGACTGATGCTGACGATGCGGCCGTTGGTAGTCGAGACGATGCTGCTGACTTGAGCGGCGGTTTGTCCGTAGTACCACCACCAGCCCTTACCGTAAACGCCGGAGTTCTGCACCATCGAAACCGTAAAATACGGCGTTCCGTCCGCGCCGACGGATTCGACTTGCAAGTCGACGATGCGCGCCTTATTGGTGCTGACGAATTGGCTGATTTGCGTCGCCGTCACGCCGTAGTAGTACCAATTCGCGACCGGCGTCGAGACGACGCGGTCGATGGGATTGCCTTGGGGCTGCGTCGGAACGCGAAACGCTCCCCCGCCCGACGGAAACTGCGACTCGTGGAAACCGCTCGCAACGAGCGGTGCGCGTTCGAAGAGGGACGCGGCGCTCGCACCAGTCAGTGCCGGCCCGAAGGCCAGTGCGAACGCGCAGGCGTAACGAGTAAAACGATTGGACATACGACCTCCGAAACCGACTCCGGACGTGCCTCGAAGCGGGTCGCCTCGGATTGCGGTCAGGGGTAGCGTATATCGCCTGCGTCCCGAGGGCGTCCCAAGCCGTCCGGCACGTAGCTTTGGGGCCTATGTTTTGGCCTGGACCGACCCCGTGGAGGCATCTTTCTTCGTAAGGGTGTGAATGATCGTCGTCGGGGCGATCGACATCTCGCTGCCGCGGATGAAGCCTGCGGCTAATCCCACATAGGGGACGAATCCCGCCAAGAACGATACGACCTTGCGATTGCGGCCGTTGATCTCGATGCGTTGATCGTCAAACTGTAGGACTTGACCGTCAACGGTCGGCACGCTGTCGAAGCGCAAGGTCAGATCGCCCTCGTGACCGTTGTAGCCCGCATGGCCCGCCAGGATCAGTGTCCCGGTTCCGGTGGCGCCCGCGGCAACGACCGTCCGTCCGTTGACGACGACCGGGTCGACCGTGACGAAGGTGAAGGTCGACCCCGACTTGCTCCCGTTGGACGAGATCGGCGCGGTGAGATGGACGGTGAGCGGCGTCTTCGCGGGGACGACCAACAGCGCGGGCGGGGCGACCACGGGGGGCGCGACCGAAGCGGGGCCGGCCCCGGATGGGAGGGCCGTCGTGGCGGCCCCGGCCGGAGCCGACGTCAACGCTGGCTGGACCGGGACCGAGGTGACGGCGGCCGAGCCGTCGGCGAACGCGAGTGACGGGAGGCACAGCACGGCGATGGCGCCGGCGAGGAGGCTGTGAGGAGCGATTCTCATGCCCTACGTATCGGCTTACGGCAGGCCTCGAAAATGTGACGTCGGCCACGGTTGCAATGGCCTCGAGGGACGACGCATCGAGATTCCGTGAGCATACGCAGCCCGGCCCCGATCCCGCGTCGCGCTCTCGAACTTCACTACCGAACTATTTAGATCGATCGCCGTCACCACAGCCTCGCTCGGCGCGTTGGACGGACTGCCGAAGGTGAACTCCGTGCCGGGGATCACGAACGTCAGCCGGCCGCGTCCACCGCTGCCCGCGTCCCACGCGAATTGCTGGAAGCACGGGCCCGACAGACGCGGCAGAACGGCGGGGCACGAACCGTCGCCGCCGGTCGAATTGAAACTGGTGCCGGAAACCAGATCCAACGTGTTCGCGAGCGGACCCGGTAACGGAAATCCGGTTGCGCTCCCCGGACCCTTGGCGGGATCGAAGCGGCCGAGCACGCCGTCGTCGTCGAGGAAATACAAGTAGCCGTCGGCCGGATCGAGCAACACTCCCCACGCCTGCCCGGAGAATGCGGCCGGCAAGCTGACGGGCGCGGGTGCCGTCAGCGTGCCGCCGGCGCTCGCGCGCACCTCGCCGATCGCCGTGAAAGACGCGTTCGCGTCGTCGTACCACGCGTTACCGTTCTTATCGACGGCGAGACCGTTGGGCGGCGTGCCCGAGGCGCCCGCGTCGATATCGACGTACGTGGCATGCCCGCACGAATTCGAACCGGCGCTCGCATTCACATAACCCACGTAGCTTTGGCCCGTGACGTCGTCGACGGCGCTGAACCAGACGCGCGTCGGCGCGACGCCCGCCGGTGTGGCCACGATCTGCGCGGCGCTAAGCACTTGACTCGCACCGGCCGGCGCGAGGCCGCAGACCTTCGCCGTTCCCGGCGATGCCGGGCTCGCCACGCGCAGCGACGCGGTCGCGGGATCGATCCACCACAGGTTTCCATCGGGGCCCGCGATGATGCCGCCGCCTTGCGGACTCGACGCGTTCGCGGTGTCCGGCGGATACGCGAATGCCGTCACCGCTCCAGCGCGCGCCACGGCGTCGATCAAACGCGGCGTGCCGCCTCCGTAATCGATCGTGAACGCCTCCGCGCGAGCGGAAGAAAACTGCAGGCCCCCGGAGAGTTGCTGTCCGTACGCCGCGGCATTGAAGACGAACGCCGGCGCCGCACCCGACGTATCGATCGTCCCCACGTCGGTCCAGATCGTCGAGCCGTTTGCGGCGACGAAGGTTGCGGGGAAGATCACGCCGGTCGCCGTCGGGTTCAATCCGCCGAGCAAGAGCGGATAGTACGGCCGCGCGTACACGCAGATCGGCGCCGGCTTCACGCAACGCGGCGTCGAGACGTCGGCCGAGACCCCGGCCGCGATCTTCAGGTTGCCGACGCTATTCGGATTTCCGTTATAGACGATAGCCTCCGCGGGATAGTACTGCGGGTCGGCCGGAAAGTCGTTGGCCTGGCCGTCGTAGCGTAGGGCGATCGCGTCGGCGTTAGAGCGCACGTTGCAGCTCACGCCGGGAAACTCGGTGCAGTCCGCCGAGCCGCCGGTCGCGGCGGTCAGGACGAACGCGGCTTGGTTATCGACCTCGAACACCGAGACCGGTATCGGTTGCGCGAACGGATCGTCACCCGTGATCGCATTGCCGTCGGCGTCGACGGCGCTCACCTTTACCGCAAAGCTTTGCGTGGCCGGCCCGCCCGGAACCGGCGAGGCCTTGGGCACCGCAATGCCGGCGCTCGCGACCACGGCCGACAGCGCGACGTCGATGCTATTGGAGCCGCGCACGAGCGTCTGCACGACCGTTCCTTGCGATAACGTCCCGTGCACGCCGTGCGCCGTGAACGCGAACGTATACGGGTAGCGCTGCACCGGCAGCGAATCGGTGCCGTCGAACGAGCATCCCGCTGCCGTGCACGTCTTCTTCAGCACCAGCCGCGGATACGTCGTGCCGCCGCCGGGACCGCCGGTAATCTCGACCAGGATGTCGACGGTCGTCTTCCCGACGTAGCGCGGAAGCCGTCGCACCGGCGCACGCGCCGAGCCTGGCAGCGGGACGCGGAACGTGACGGTCGCGGCACCGGCCGAGCGCGGGTCGCGCGGCGACGAAGCCGTCTGCGACGAAGCGGCGGAGAAAGCCGCCGGTGTCGCGCCGTCGCCGCCCGCGCATGCCGTCAGAGCGATTAGGCCGGCCGCGGCCGTCGCGAACGATACCAAGACGTGTGCGCGCATGCCGCCCTCGCTCAATGGATGTGAAATACCGTGCCGTCGACGTACACGCCGATCGGCGAACGCTGTCCGGCCGAATTGCCGGCTTGTAACACGCACGACCCGCCCTGCGTCAGAGCGGCGACCGGAGCGATTCGAAAGCGCGTGCCCGAGGAGGGCGACACGCTGGCCACGCCCTTGCACGCGCTCGCGTCGATCGTGAAGCTGGTAAAGCCGTTTTTGGAGGCCGTCACCGTCTGCGGAGGCGCCGTCGAACTTGCGAACTCCACCGCGTTGCTCGGCGCGATCGCGATCGGTCCCGTCGGCACGGCGGTCGGCGAGGGTGACGGTGAAGGCGACGGCGAGGGACTCGGCGTGGCCGCCGAAGCCAGCGTGACGTTGATGACGGTTTGGTTCGGTGGAAAACCGTTATCGTAAACCGTGATCGTGCACGAGCCCGCACTGGTCAGCGGATACACCGTAAACGTGTCGCCGAACGCGATGTCCTTGAAGTTGACGTCGGCGATCTGCCCCGCACCCGTGTCTTCGCAATTGCGCGCGTCGGCCTTGAACGTCGTTACCCCGCGCTCGGTGACGCCCGGGCCGCGACCAACAGAAGAATTCCGAGATCTACTTCCCGAGCACGCCCGACGCGAATCCGCAGTACAATTACGCTCCGACGGGCTCCGGCACGGATCCTTCGACTTCGTGAACCAGCTCTCGGGCGCGAAGGGCAAGAACATCTCGCAGTCCTACCCGTTCACGGTCGACGGCGTCGATAATTGGCGGGGTGAAGCGGCAGACGGCACGCTCGCGACCTCCGGACCGTTCGGCTTCTCGCCGTGGGCCGGCGTCGCCGCCTCGAAGATTCCGTCCGACTCCTTGCACTGGGCCGCGGGCGACGCTCCGTTACCGCTCGGGGATCCGGCTAACGCGGCTTACAACGGGAACGGCAAAGAATATGCAAACAGCCTCGCGGCCTTCAACGCGGGCGGCACGCCGCCGGCGATCGGCCAAGGAAAGCCGGCAGGCTTCAACCCGCAGCGCGGCCCCGCGGTCGTCGTTCCCGTTATCGGAACCGGCGTGGCGACCGTCATCAATACGACGAACCTCGCGTTCAAATCCGCTCCGGAGCTCACGCAGGACGACCTGTGCGGCATCTACACCGGCACGATCACCGACTGGAATCAGACGTCCGCCGCGAAGAGCGGCCGGCTGACCTTCGCGGGCGGAAAGAAAGGTCAACCGATCACGATCGTGCACCGCTCCGACGGGAGCGGCACGACCTTCCTGCTGTCGTACACGCTCTCGAAGATGTGCAGCGCGGCAAACCCGAGAGGGCTCGTCACCACGGCGCATTACTACGGACTTGCGGGATCGACCGGCCGCACCCAAGGCGTCGGCACGGACTCGAACAATTACGTAGCCGCGGGCAACAAGGAAATTCCGATCGATAACGGCGCGCCCGAAGTCGTCTGGCCGTACACGGCGATCGGCGTATCCGGCAATCAAGGCGTGATGAACTGCATCAACAACCAGAACGGCATCGCGAGCTACGGAACGACGACGGTCAATTGCGCCAAGCTGGCGGGGCTCGTCGGTTACGTCAGCCCGTCGCTGACTTCGCAGGTCGTTGCCGGCACGTCGGCCGAAGCGCTCGTGCAGAACTATACCGGACAGTTCGAACCGGCTAACTCCGTCAGCGTCCAAACGGCGCTCGACGGCTCGACCGTTTCCTCCACCGGTCCGCCGGGATACCCGCAAAACCCGCACCTGTACTTCCCCTTCCCGCAGACGGCCGGTTCCGCGCCGATCGTTGGCTACACGTACGGGTACTTCTATCAGTGCAGCGCGCCGCGTCTCAGCCACCAGGTCTATGAGATCATTCGGCTATTCGCGAACCTCGAAGCGCCCGATACCGTCAAGGGCGTGAGCCACGAAACCGTCGGCGACCGCATCGTTCGCTGGTGGAATCTGACGCCGTCTCCCGACGCGATCAAGACCGCGACGCTCAACTCGATCGACGGCCTGCTTTCCACGTCGAGCGCGACCGGCACGTACCTGAGCCCCGTGGACGGAACGCGGAAATCGTACACCTGTAAACCGGTCTAGCCGGCCACAACACTCAGGGTTCGTTTGGAGCCGCCGCGGTACGCCGCGGGGGCTCTTCTCTGTGGTTCGACTTTGCGTGGAACGAGACGGGTCATTCCCCGACCCGATAACACGTCTCTCCCGACGAGGAGCGCCAACGCCCCGCCTCCAGAAGCTGGAAGTCGCGGCGGTACGCATCCGGCCCCAGGAAGGTGTATACGAGCCGGGCGGGCTTTGAGATACCCCGCCAGACACCGTCGAGGTTCCAGCGCCGTTCGAGCCATTCACCACCCTTCGCCGAGAAGTCGCCGCCGTCGATGTACGTCGACCACCGTTTCGCATGCGAATTGAATCGGAAGCGCTGGACGATCGTCACCGGACCGTCCGGGGATTGCAGATCGTTGCGCAAGACGAGGCGGTCGGACTCATCCACCGTGTAGCGCTGCTCGCTCGGCCAATTCGTGAACGTCTCGCAACTCCATTCGCCGACGAGTTCGAACACGCGGTCACTCCGGTCGACACGGGTTGACCGCGTCGGGGTCGGGGACGCCGCGCTCGGCATAGCGCTCGGAGAAGGCGACGGGCTCGGCGTGGCAGTTGGAATCGCTGCCGGTATCGGGCTCCCGGGCGGCGGCGCCGTCGGGGAAGCCGTAGCCTTCACCTCGCCGCGTTTTGACGCCGGCAGTGGCTCGTGGCTAGACGTCGGAACCGGTGAAGGCGGCTGCGTCGGAATTGGAGTCGGCGTTAAAACCGCCGTCGGCTCGACCGTCGGAACCGCCGTCGGCACGACCGTCGGAACCGCGGTCGGTTCGGGGGTCGTGGCGGCAGGAGTTGCGCTCGCAGATCCCGCAGGCGGCGCCGACGTTGTTAGCGGAGCCGGAGAATCAGTCGGCGCAGGAGCCGCCGCAGGGCTGGCGACGGCTTGGAAATCGATCAGCGGCAGCACGATGCAGAGCAGGGCCGCCAACTGAACGATCCTCATACGCCACATTACCCGGCGCATTTCTTCCGTACCTTGCCGCGGCGTACGCCATCGAAGATCTCGGTCTGGGCCGAAAGCCCCATTGCCGCAGCTGCCCGCAACCTCTACCGTATGCACGATGATGGTCGATCCATGAAACAGCGGCGCGGCCCGTTTGCCGCCGTGAACTGGTTCGATCCGACCGAAGGCACGTCACGCTCCAGCCGCCTCGACATTGCGCTGGCGATTTCGCTTTCGGTCCTGTCGATCGTGCTGTGTCTCGCCGTTCCGTGGCTGCCGGTCAAGTACTTTGATGAGGGCTACTTCGCAGGTGCCGGCGAGGATTATCTGCGTCACACGGAGATTATCGAGTTCGTTCATCCACCGTTGACGAAACTGCTGATCGCTTTCGCCATGTCGCTCGTCGGCGCCGGCAACGGCCTCTCGCCGCAGGGCGACGGACCGCTGGGATGGCGGTTACCGAGCGTCATCAGCGGTTCGCTTTCCGTAGGCCTCGTCTACGTGTTCGCCAAGCGAATCACGAGCTCGACGCTGTTCGCGACGATCGCCGCCTGCCTCTTATTGCTCGACGGCTTCCACTACGCGCAGTCGCGTATCGCGATGCCCGACGTAACGGTGGGCTTCCTCGCGCTCGCCACGTTATACGCGTATTATCGCTTCTGGCTTGCCTCACAGGTGCACGTGCGGCGCTCGACCCGTCCGGGAACCGTGCGCGTGCTATGGTTGAGTACGATCTGCGCAACCCCGGTCGCGCTCGCACTCGCTCTTGCGGCCGCCTTCCTCTGGAGGGCGCCGAATGCACAGCCGGATTCAGGCGCGCCCGGCGCCGCGTTCGCCACCGCGTTTGCCTATTTCGAAATACTGCTCTACATGGCAGTGCGGGTGCTCATCGCGCGGTTCCGGAGTGCGAATACGCTGCAGGCTACATACGCCGGCGGTACCCGCGTTGAAATTTCGTACGGCCACAAGCACTCAACCTACGTGATCACGGCACCGGACGGTACGCAAGGCAAAGCGAAAACGTCGAGTAGGCTGAACTACGCAACGCCCAACGGCGACGCGGTCTTCGCCCCCGACGGTAAGATGATGTGCGGAAACGTCAGCATCGACGGACGCGCGGCGTGGCCATGGCTGCTGACCACGTGCGTTATGGCGGGCGCCTTGACGGCATCCAAATGGAACGGTCTCCTCGACGTCCTAGTCATCTGGTCGCTCGCGGCATTTGTCGCGGCGCAACGATTTCGGATGCGGCCCGCGCTATATGGGAATCCACGCGGCATTTAGCTGGATCTCGTCCTAGCCGCGACCGTAGCCATCGGCGGTGCTATTTATTTACTCTGCTATATCCCTTTTTTTTTACTCGGCCACAATTCCGTCGATCTCGTTGCATTGATACGCAACGTTCTGAACTTTCACCTTACGCTAAGGGAACAGCAAGCGCAGGCGTCGCACTGGTGGCAGTGGCCGCTGCTCGCTAAGCCGATTAGCTATTACTACATCAAGTATCCACCCTTTGCTTCATACGACCCGGCGCAGCAGCCGCTTCACCTCGACGAGTGCTGCATCGCACGCTTACAGGCGATCTCGAACCCGGCCGTCCTCTGGTTTGGGCTCGTGTCGGTTCCCCTCGTCGCCGCGCTCGCCTGGCTCCGGCGAGGCAAAGCCTACCTGTTGATCGCCGTTGCGTATTTCGTTCAATGGCTCCCGTGGAGCTTGTCGCCGCGCGAAACCTTTCAGTACCATTTCTACCCGAACGTGGCGCTCATCGTCCTAGCCGATACGATCGTCCTGCAGCAGATTTGGAACGCAGGCCGCGCCGGAATCGCGCGCGCGTTGGCTCGCGGCGGAGTCTCGCTCTACCTGGTGCTGGTCGCCGTACTCTTCCTCTACTTCTTCCCGATGGTCGCGGGCTCGCACATCTCTTGGCACGCATGGCGCAGCCACATGTGGTTTCACGGCTGGGTCGTCCAGAACGATACGTCGTAGCCGGCACCCTTGCCGCCCCAGGCCGAATGACGGATTGCCAACCGCGGCCCGAAGCCTTACGCTGAACGCTGCATGTTCAATCCCGAGCTTCTCACCGGAGTCGAAGGCTGGCTGACGCTTGCCGAGGCGCAACGCTTGTACGCGGCGGCCTGCCAGGCGACCGACGGCCGTTCCGAGATCATCGCGGTGGAGATCGGCTCCTGGAAAGGCCGCTCGACGATCGCCCTCGCCGCCGGTCTACGCGAGCGCGGTGCGGGCCGCTTGTTCGCGATCGACCCGCACACCGGAAGCATCGAGCACCGAAAGAACGGCGTGCCCGTCGACACGTTCGCGGAGTTCAGCGCGAACGTGCGGCGCGCGGGCTTGGAGAATTGGGTCGTTCCGCTTCGCAAGACGGCTCACGAAGCCAGGGCGGAGTTCGAGGCCGGTTCCGTCTCGGTGCTCTTCATCGATGGGTCTCACGAGTATGCCGACGTCTTAGTCGATATCGACGACTGGTTACCGACTCTTCGAGCCGGGGCCGTCGTCGGCTTCAACGATCCCGGATACCCCGGCGTATCGCGAGCTCTCGGCGAACGGGTCGCGCGGTCGGGTGGGACGCTGGTCGAACCAGCGATCGTGCGCGGCACGCTCTTCATGCGATACCGGCCGCCGGAAAAGCTTTCCGGGCCCGACGCGCGCGGCCTACAGAAGCGCCTCCAGCGCGAGAATATCAAGCATGCCATAAAGGGCAGCCTGCCGGCACCCGTGCGGCGCGCGGCGGTGAGCGCGTTGGCTGTGGTTCGCGGAGGCTCGTAGCCGCATCTTCAAGGCCGGCCGGCGTCGCCTCCAACCGCGCGTAACGCGCCTGCGAGTATCGATGCCAGGCGTCGCTGGCCCGCGCCGTTGAGGTGCGCCTCGTCCACGAATTCAGCGTGAGCGAAGCTCGCGTCAAGGTCGTAAACTCTTGCACCGCCGCGCGCCAGCGTTGCATCCAGGTAGCATGAGTTGCGCCGGTAACGCGCGGCATCCACGTAAGGGTCGATCGCTACGTGGTTAACGGGGACCAAGAACGCGATGACCGGGATTCCCTCCGTGCGGAAGAGCTCGAGCGTTTTCTCCAAATACTTTATGCTCACGTTGGATTCGTCCAGGTCGGGCAGGTCGTAGAGCCGGCGCTTCAAGCCGGCCTCCAGCGGCGGTGGCGGCGGATCGTTGTCACCGTAGATCGCTTCGCGTATGTCCGTACGCATCGCGTACAGCAGCGACACCGAGGCCAGCGCCCGATCGACTCTGCCCCTGAAGCCGCTGCGCCTCTGCGGGGTGAACGTCGCCACGTCGTCCGGAGTCAACAACGGCATCGCCATCTGTGACACCGTGGCCGAAAGCTCGCGGTACGCCTCTGCCGTCGGGCCGAACACTTCACGATTGACTTCGATCACGACGGCGCCGGGACGCACGCCGTAGCTCTGCAAAATTCGAGCGAGCGCGTAATAGTTCACCGGGCTGCCATGTTTATACGAAAGGTTACGGCACGCGCATCCCCGCGCCGTCAAGATGGCCGCGGCCGTTTCGTCGGGTTGCAGGCGGAACCCCCACAGGATCGAGTCTCCCAGGAAAATGGTCTCACCGGGTTGGCCACGCAGGGCGAGCAGCTCTCGCTTGAGATACGCGGAGGAGAACTCCGTCGAGAGCCGGCTCGTGATGGGGAAGAAACGTGCGATCGCAACGTTTTGCAGCCCGATCACGATGGCAAGCGAAACGACCGCCACCGCCAGGCACCCGATCAGCTGCGTCCGCGAATGCCGGGCAGCAGCGCCGGCCGCAACCGGCGCGTCGTCGATACGGCCGCTCATCGTCCGGTCCATCACGCGTGCACCCGGTCGAACGCACGGATCTCGCGCAGAATCGGCAGCAGCTCGGCCACTCCATCCGCGCTTTCGGTCGGCACGATCGAGGCAGTTTGATCCGTAAGCAGGCGCGGTAAGCGCCGCATGAGGATCCGCACGCCACGCTCGCGCTGAAGGTCCGCACAGAGAACTTCGCCCGCCGCTTTGGCCATCGCATACTCGGTCATGCCGCGGGGCCGTTCGTCGACGAAGACGGACGACGGATAGAACGCGTAAAGCGGCCGCGCACGACCCGCCATCAACACCCCACAGAGCTCCGCGAATCCGCCGGCGTAGTACCGCAAGAGACGCTCGAGCCGCGAAGCGGAGAACACCTGGGCCGACTGGTTCGAGATCGTCGGCGTGGCGAAATAGTATACCTCATCGATGTCGGCGCGCCGCGCGGCGATCTCCGGCGGAACGCCTTCCAGCACATCGTAACGCGCGGTCTCCATCGCCCCCGGTGCCGCTGCCGCCACCTCGCGCGCATCGTCGTGGCCGTTCACATACGTCACGATCACGCGCGCGCCGCCGGCCGCGAGCATCCGCGCGGTAAGCGCGCCGAGGCCGCGCGAACCGCCGACGACTAGAGCCGTGCGGCCCGCGAATTCGTCCGGCGCAATCCGTTCCGCAAGTTCGGCAGCCGCCGGCGGGTCGACGGGCGGGCGGCGCACGAAGGCGGTCACGGATCCGGCAATCCCGCCGCCCGCGACGGCGATCTCCACGCTGCGGAAACGATCGTCGGCGCAGCGCACGCCGAATGCAACGCCGCCGCCGTCGTCATCGACGAAATCGATTTCGAGGTCGCCGAAGATCGAATGCAATCCCGGGCAAACCATCCCCACTAAAGCGGATAGCTGGCCGAGCGCTGCAAGACGCGGCGCCCCGAGGCGTCGCGACGCGGCGGGAAAGCGCGATGCGAAGGATTCGGCCGGTCGCGCGAAGCGTCCGCGGAAGTCGGTAATCTCCTCGAAGTCCAGATCGCGCGGCTCCGTACCGAGCGCGACCTCCGGCAGCACCTCCCCGATGCTCGGCGCGTTGCGCGCCGCGCGGCTCAGCACATCGATCGAGGCGACCAGCACGCCGTCCATCCGCAGGTCGGCTCGCGCGAGCGCGTGCCGCGGTTCGCTTACACCGAGTTCGAGCGTGCGGTCCAAGTACATGAATTTCGAGAAGGTGGCCCGCACGGCCGTCGCTTCGCCCGGCAGCCGGCGGGCCGCGGCCAATTCGTCGAGCGCCCAAAGTAGCGCGTGTACGCCGTGAACCACGGGGGCGCCGGCCTGGGTCCGGCGCGCGCGAATCGGATCGACGTGCATCGGATTGACGTCTCCGCACGAGGCGGCGAACCAGTTCTGATCCGCTAGGCCGAACGTTCGGGCCGCGAGCGGGCTTCCGGACAACGCCATCAGAAGCCCTTGTAAACGATTCGTGCCGCCGGTGCACGCAGCAACACGGTCACGGAGAAGGTCAACGTCACGATAACGGTCGTCAACGCGGTCCGTACGTACGGTGAGTCGAATATCCGCCGGCCCGCGACCGCAAAGCCGCGAACGGGCCGCTCCAAGCGCAGGATCATCGACAAGACGGTTCCGCCGGTGACGATCGTCAGAACGATCCCAGACAGCACCGCGGGCACGCCGAGCGCTCGCACGTAGGTCGCAAGTTGGCCCCAGTCCGACCAGAACCATAGCATCGAGACACCAAACCACGTAAACGTCAGTCCGCGCGATAGGACTACGTACCAGTTCTTCGCGCACAGCGAACGGTACCGAGCGCGCCCCAAGCGCCCGACCATCGCGATTTGATACAACTTGTTCGCGCTCGTGCCGAGGCCGTACATGACGCCTAAAAAGAGAAACGCCGGCGTTTGACCGTGCCACGCGCCGACCAGAAAGAAGGTCACGAAATAAGCGAAGACGCCAAAATACGGTTCGAGCGAGGGTGACGGAAAAGCTCGAATGAGGCCCAGCAACAGGGGCGAATACACATAGGTCTTCAGCCAGGTCGAGAGCGTCATGTGCCAGCGATTCCAGAGCTCGATGAAGCCGGTGGAGACCAAGGGATTATTGAAATTTTCCGGCAGATCCAGGCGCAGGAAGCGAGCGACGCCGATCACCACGTCCATGTAACCCGAGAAATTGGCATAGAGGTACACGGGAAACAGCGCGACGAGCGCCGCGGCAGCTAAAATGCGTTCCACGCTCCCGAGCGGCCCGGCCAGCGATGCCACGACCAGGTGCTGGGCGTGCGAGAGGAGCGTGGACACGATGCTGACCTTGAAGAAGCCGAGCGCGATCCGTTCGAGTGCCGGCCATGCGACCGCAGCGTCCAGCTTCGCAGGCTCCTCGCTTTCCGTACGACGATAGTCGCGGTAGAACTGAATCGGTCCGGATACCAAGCTCGTGAAATTGAGCGTGAAGTTCGCATACGAAAGGGCGTCGACCGGTTCTTCGAGATCGCCCTGATACGTATCGATGATCAGGTGCATCACGCGAAAGAACACATACGACATACCGACGGTAAAATATGCGTACGGAAGCAGCAACCCCGAGGGCACGAAAGAGTACCGCTTCAACCAGCAAAAGCCCGCGAGCGCGAGCGCCGTCAGGAACCAGAACGCAATCCGATCCTTACGGCGCTCGAGCAGCTTGACGGCGAGGAAACCGTAGAGCAAGAGCAACGCGAACGGCAGCAGTTGTCGTGGACTGTGGCTGAAACTCAATACGAACGCAAGGTTCGCCGCCAGCAGCACGCATCGGCGCCAGGCAGCCTTTCCCGAAAGGTTGATCAAAAGCGCGACTGCGGCCGCGAAGCCGAAAAACGGCAACGAGGGAACGTTCATTGCGTCCTCACACCGCGAGCAACGAGGCGTCGCCGCGGTCGACCGTCATCGGGGCCGCTTCTATCTCGACATGGGTACCGAGTTCCCAGCGCGTCGCGCCGCTATCGAGATTTTCGATCAATTTGAAACCGAGCTTCTCGTAGTGAGCGCTCACCATCGCGTTCTTGGCGGTCGGGACGTACGTTCCGGTCAGGCTGCGGACGCCTCGCGCGCGCGCTTGATGAATCAGCTCCCGCAGCACCATGTGCTCGACGCATCGGCCCAGGACCCTGCAGCTCATCAGCCATGTATCGATCTCGAGGCGTTCGGGGCCGTCGGGACGCGCGATGACCACACTGATCATTCCGTTGTCGCCGAAGCGATCCGCGAGCCGAACCTGCATCGTCAGCATCGAGGGGTCGGCTTCGAACGCCGCTACCTCGAGTTCCGTGTAGCGCCGTGTCGTCAAGTTGAATTGGTTCGATTTATTGATCAGTTGCGCGATTCGCGCGCGCCCTTCGGCGTCGAAGGGCCGGAACGTGATGTGCATATCCAAGGACGCGAGGTAGCCGGCCAGGTCGCCGACCGCGCCTTGTAGCGCCGCGCGTCGCGCATTGTCGGCGTAGAGATCGGCCCGCCTGCGGTCCTCTTCGGAATAAGCGACGCTCTCGAAATAGCCCGCCGCTGCCAAGGTGCGTGCGTAGAGTGCCGGATCGTCGGGCAATTCGGGCACCGCGACTTCCGGCAACGACTCCCGCACGAAGTTGCGTTCGACGGGATTGTCGTCGAGAAACACCATTGCGTCGAGACCGAGCGAGAGTTCGCGGGCGATGGCCGCGATGTTCGTGGCCTTGTCGTTCCAGTTCGCTTGGAACACCGCGATGTGTTCCTCGCGCAAGAGCATGTCCGCATGCTTCGCGAAAGCCGTACGCGCGACGGCATCGTCGTTCTTGGAGGAGACCGCGAGGACGATCCCGCGCTCGCGCAGCACGAGCGCGGTGCGCTGCACCTCCAAGAACGCCTCGCCGGTGGCATCGCCCTGGCTGAGCACGATGCCCTCGAGGCCGTCATCGCCGATCACGCCGCCCCACAGCGTATTATCCAGGTCGAGCACCAGACACTTGCGGCTCTTGCCGCGCAGGGCTCCGATCACGCGGGCGACGTAGTCCGCGAACAGCGGCAGCAGCCGCTGGTCGAAGGGAAACTTCGCCAGATTCCATTGCGTCGGGTCGTGCCAGGTCGCGAGACCGACGGTTTCCGCCAGCCACGCCACATCGAGCAGCACATCCTGCGAGCCGCGCAGATCCTCGGCAAGGGTCGCGTTAAAGGCAGCCGCGCGGGCGCGCGGCGTTGCCGGGACTTGACGTTCGAAGCTACCGAAAGCGGTTTCCGGCGGCGCGGCGAGGCTCGAAACGATTGAAAGCGCCCCGCCGTTCGTGCGGAATCCATCGCGGAGCGCGCGCACGAACGCAAGCGCCTCGTCGACCGACGAGGACAAGGGTAACCCACGGTGGTCGAGCGCGAGCAATACGGCGTCCGGACGCGCGCTATTGACGGCCGAGTCCGGCGCGAGCGCCTCCGCAAGCGTTTGGCCGAAATCGGCCTTCACACACTCGAGCGCGATGCCGTGGCGTGCGGCCGACGCGATCAGGGCACTCGGGAGACCATCCAGCGTTGCGTTCCCGATGATGCCGAGCTTGAACGATTCGAGAGGTGCTAGTCCAACGCCCCGTTCGCGCAGTGCCGTCATGGTCTCGGACAACCGCTCGAGGTGATCTTGTGTCAATGCGAACGAGGCGAGGCGGGCTACGTCCGTACCGCCGGCGTCCGCGGCTGCGGCGAGTTCGCGGCAGCGTTTTCTGAAATCGGCCGGTGGCTTGGGGAGCCACTCCAGTTCGACGTACAGGCCGGCGCTCATCGGCCGCTTCTGGTTTCGATCAGCGCCGCTAACTCGCCGACGTTCTTCAACGAGGATATCTGTTTCGCGGTGAAGCGCACTTTGAACGCGCGCTCGACGTTCATGATCAGGCGCAGATGGCTCAAGCTGTCCCAACCGTCCACGTCGGCCGCGGTCAACTCGGGACGCGCCACCAGCGTGTCGTCGTTGAAGGTCTCTTGCAGTATTTCCGTGAGCCTGGGATAGATCACATCGACCGGCACTATCGCATCGTCCTCAGAGGCTGGCATTCAAGCGGTTTCCGTCGACGGCGGGTGCGAGCAAAGCCGCTAAGCGGCCTTGGCCCGCCGCATTGAGGTGTACCTCGTCTTCGAAATCGGCCGCCGTCATCGTCTGATCCAAATCGAGGAGGCGCACGCGGTGGCGCCGCAGCAGCTGACTCAAGTATGCCGCGTTGATGTCGTACGCTCGCCGGTTCACAACCGTGTCGAAGACGGTGTGATTCGCCGGTGCGGAGAAACCCAACACCTGCGTCCCCATGCCGTGCAACACTTCGAGCGTTCGTTCGAGGTAACGCACGCTGACGTTTTCCGGGCCGAGCAGGGCGGGATCGTACACGCTGCGTTTGACGTCGTCGCTCATGGGCGGCGGTTTGGGATCCATGGCACCGCTCAGTATTTGCTTGATATCGACCCGCATCGCTAGCACGAGCGACAATCGCCCGGCGAGACGATCGAGCCGCTGGCGCAAGCCGTGCTTCGGCGGCACGAGCGCCGCGCGATCGTCGGGACCGAAGAGCGGCCACGCGAGTTCGGCGAGCGGTTCCGGCAGGCGCCGGTATCCGAAATACTGAGGGTTGTACTGCTCCTGGTTTATTTCCAGCACGACCGTCTTGGGCTTGACGGCGTTCGAGCGCAACAGAAGCGCCAGGGCATAGTAGCTTGCCGGGCTCCCGTGCTTGAACGCCAGGTTGTTGCAGGCGCAGCCCTGGCCCGCGAGCACGGAAACGGCAGTCTCGCTCGAAGGCAAGCGGAACCCCGCGACGAGCCCATCCCCGAGGAAGACGGTCTGCGGCGGAAGCGCGGCCAACTCCGCGAGATGACGCCGCAAATAGGCCGTCGAGAAATCGCTGTTGAGATGATTTTGAAACGGTAAGAGCCGTGACACGGCAACGTTGGACAGGATGACGAGCAGCACGAGCGCCACGACGGCGCCGGCGACTAGTCGAACGGCGTTCCGCCGCGAGTTTGGCATAACGATGACGGCTAGAGAGCGGGTAAGACGCTGAAGGCGTTGATCTGATCCTGGCTGCCGTCGAAGAGCACGGTATACGAAAGCGCGGAGGCGAGCCCGGCGTTCCGTCCATTGCCCCATTCGTCCAAGACGACCTTGGCGGGCTTAATGGCGGAAGCCGAGGCGTGCAGATCCGTCACGCCGAGCTCGATCGCTTGGCCGCCGTTAACGCATGCGGCCTTCGCCGCGACGGCATTCGACGTATCCGTGACCGTATGGTTACACGCGATCAAGCCGCCATCGGGCCCGTACGTGGCCGAACCCACGGTCGTCCCGGAGAAGTTGAGCTGCGAGGTCGCAAACCCGAGGACGCCGACCGGGGGCAACGGCCAACTCACGTCGTTCGCTCCGAGCAAGAACGGCAGAACGAACGAAGGTTCGTCCGCGGTCGGATCGATCGCGTACGCCGGCCCTGAAGCCGACCAGGTCAGCGTAACTTGCCCTCGCGCGTTCGGTGCTGAGGCCGACACGGTAAAGGCGTCGCGCACGTTCACGCCAACCGATTGGAGGTTGTTGACGACCGCGAACGGGTTGACGAACGAATTGCCGATGGAGAGCGTGCCGGCTCTCGCCGAACCTCCGGATTGGTCGACGGCGAAATCGAAATTGGCGAACAGCGCCGTGCGCAGCGGCGTCGGCAAACCGACCGGGAACGTCGCCGGGAACTTGCCGGGGCCGGGCGCCGACTGCGGAATCCCGGCGTTGGAAGTCGACATCGATTGGACGTCGCCGACCTCGAAGGCCTCGTGTCCCGGCGCCGTATCGTAGAGCGCTGCCTCAAATTGCTCGTAGTCCGCAACCAATCCCGGCGTGACCGTCGGGTCGTTCCCCTGAGCGTAAGCGACTTGGTAACCGTACGCGATATGAGTTGACGACACGCCGCTATAATCGACGACCAAGATGCGCGTGGGCGAATGCGAGCACGTCGTGTCGCCCACGGGGTAGAACGCCGTCGTCAACGTCGTCCCGGTCGAGCGGCTGGCCGTACCCGCGGAGCAAGTCGGGCCAAACTGAGTGCTCGGTCGCTGTAAGATCGTACCAACTCCGGGCCGGACGAATCGCGCGAAGGATTGGTCCATACGTAGCGCGTCCAGCGTCAGCTGTAACGTTCCGCGCGTCGCAGCCGCCAGCGTAGCCGAAGCCGGCGTCGCTGCCGCCATGGGTGCCGGCCCGCCGCCCGAGGACGACCCGCCGCAACCGTATAGCGCGGCGATGCTCAAGCCGAGCGCGAGCGCGAGGGGAGAGCGGAGATTCATTAGTACCGGCGTTTCGCAGGGGCACGGAGCGCGGAACTGCCGAGCACGTACGTGCTGAAGAACGGTGCCGAAGTCGTGATGTCGGCCTGGCCGGCCGCATTTGCGATCGGCGGTAGCAGCGAAGTGCTTTGCGGGTAGGACGCCTCGAAGGCCGGATAGTCGAAGCCGATCGCTTCGACCGTATACGTGTGCGTCGTCTTTCCGTACAGCACGTCGTCCGCGGCGGTGCAGAACGTATCCGTCGGCGTGCTGCCGCCCGCGACGGGCGGCCCCAAGTTGTTCGTCAAGGTGAGCGTCTGGGGCCCGGTCTGATGCGTCAACAGTGAGTAATAATGAAGTACGTGAGAGCTGACCGACTGCCGCGGGCAGTAGCTTGCCGCGATCTCGACGAGTGCCTCCGTCACGCCGGGCGGTACGTTGACGAAGACCGTCCCGCTCCCGTCATTGTGTATCGTCAAGGTCGGCGTCGCGATAGCCGGCAGCAGCTTGGTGCTCGTTAAGTTCGCGACCGCCTGGTTGTAACCGTATTGCGTACCGTCGGGGGAAGTCGCGAATTGGACGTTGAGCACGTATTGGCCGCGAACCGGCTTCACGTAATCGAGATCCATGTACCCGAGGGGATAACCGTGGAAGTATTCGCCCGTGCTCGGGTCGCCGGTGGGAATGCCGTACCCTTCGGCCGACGGCCAGGCCGGCGGCCCGCCGTACAAAGGCATAAAGTATGAGTTCGCACCGCAAGGATGACCGGCATCGAGCGGCAGTGCGAGCGCATCGTAACGAATCGACGCCGAGATCCACGAGGGTAACGCGAAACCGTCGCACTGCTGCGTGCCATACAGGGTCTCGTTGGGCGCGACCGCGACGATGTTCAGCGGCGCGAAGCCGTAGCCGTACACGCCGATCAGCGAGCCTAGAGCTCCGGCGGGCGCCGACGGGTGGCTCGATGAGGCAGCCGCGAGTATCTGGGTCGGCGTCGGTGCCGAGAGATCGTTCTGCGTCGTTCCATCCGGGTTGGTTCCGAACTTAGCCGGCCCGCTCAAAGTAGGCGAGTTGGCCAGAGTGGCATTCTGGCCGCCCGGCGCGCGAAACGTCGCGACGACGTTGAGCCCGGCAACCTGATTTCCGTTTGGGCCCGCGATGTTCGCGGTTCCGACGGCGAGGCCCAGGGCGAATGTCGAAGGGTCCGTGCCGCTAACCGAGGGCAGCGACGCGACTTGCCCCGTGCCGCAACCACTGGCGGTCAGCAGCAGACCGGTCAGAAACAAGATTTTTGATTTCACGTTTAGATCTTCGCCTGTACGTAGAAGCGGACGAGAAGCGGCTGCTGGTTGGGGAAGATGATATACGGCGCATACGCGTTGGGAATTCCGAGCGGGGTCGTGTGCGACGGGTCGCTCGCGGTCGGGCTCCCGCCGTAGACGTAGCGCCCGTTGTAAGAAGGCAGCAGGAGGTTCGTGACGTTGACGACCGGGATGTCCGCGAGCTGGTTGAACAAGTTCGTGGCCGTAACGCCGTAGGTGATCGATTTGCCCGGTGGCGCGATCTCGATCGTCAAGTCCGTCGTTAGCGCGGGTGAGGACAGCAGCGAGCCCGGCCCGGACGTCAGCTTCTCCGTGCCGCGACCCGCCACGGTGTTCGGGTTGGTGACCGTTCCCGGATTCTGCGGATTGACGAACGTATTGGAGATCAGGACGCCTTGGTAGCCTTCGACCAGCGCGTCGGTCAGCGGTACGTAAATTGCCTGCCCGTTGTAATTGAGCGCGTAGTACACGCCGGCTCCGTACGGGTAGCCCGAGCGCAGGCGAAAGACCGGGTTGATCTTCAGCCCGTCGTGCAAGCGATACGTCAACCCGAGCGCGCTCTGGAACGGCGCGAGCGTCGGCGAGTGATAGTATTCTCCCAGTTGCACGGAAGCGGTAGGAATGTACGAACCCGGCGGATCGTTTCCGATCTGGTTGATGTACGTCGCGGTCAATTGATACGAGAGGCCGAACTGACGGGCCTTCGCAAGGTCGAACTCGATGCCGGCGGCCGACTGCGAGCCGAGATTCGAGTAGATTTCGGGGCTGAGCGCCGGAACTTCGCTCGTCGGATCCCAACCCAGCAACGTTCGCGTGGCCTCGACGACATCGTACCCGCGCCGGTAGAAGGGCGTGAGCTTGAGCGCCGTTCCGTCGCCGAATTCGTGCGAGTACGACAGGTCGTAGTTCGTAAACGTGGCGCCGCGCAGGGGCGACGTGATCAAGTTCTGTTCGGAGAAGCGATAGTTGCGGGTCAACCAGTAGAGCTGATCGGCGTAACTCGCGCACGGCTGCGTTCCCAGAACCACCTGCGACGCGTTCGAGCTGGTGATCGCGCCCGGTCCGCAATAATCCGCCTGCGTCGCCAGCGGCCGCGTCGGATCGAAGGGGCCCTTCGTGTTGTCGTACGACGGAACGTTGTTGAAGGCGTCGTACGCGCTCCGGTCGATGTTCAGCCCCAAGAACGTAGGCAGCGGAATCGATAGCGTCCGCCCGAAGTTGAAACGAATCGCGTCGTGCGGGCGAAACTGCCAACTGATGCCGGTGTGCGGCTCGTAGAGCCGCTGATGCCGGATGCCGTCGACGGCCGGCGGGTCCGAAGGGTCGCTCGGCAACTGAAAGTTGTAGCCGTCGAGCCGCAGTCCGGCGAGAATCTTCAGAGTCCGCACCGGTGAATACGTGTCCTGCGCGTAAAGCGAATAACTCTGTTGGGTTGCGGTCGGAATCTCGGTTTCGGGCGGAAGCGCCGGGATATTGCTGCCGAAGAAATGCGCCAGGTAGCCGCACAAATACGTCCCGCCGGCGTTTCCCGACGTCGGAGCGAACGGAGTCCCCCGGCAACCGGTCGTCGCGGCGTTGGGTATGACGAAATCGGGAATCGGAGAAACGGGGTTCTTCGTTGCGATCTGCGTGTACGGCAGTTGAACGTCGCCGTAAGCCGGTAGGTAGTCGATATAGTCGCTGACCGTACCGTAGGGCCGCGCGAACTCGAACTTACCGCCGATCTGAAAGGTGTCTTTATTGCCGAACGCGATCTTCGTGAGGTCTCCCGAGAACCCACGCCTCGTGCCGCCGTTGAGCGGCGCGATCAAGCCCTGCGATGCCTGAAACTGCTGCTGGTCCGAGAGTAGTTCGTAGTACCGCAGACCAAGCGCCGTCGTCGCATTGAGGCTGTTGTTGTACTCGGCCTTGAAAAGGGTCAAGTTGCTCTGCGCGTAGTCGTTGGTCGTGATCGGCGCGCCCGGCACGGCCCCGGGATACTGACCGTAGACCCGCGATGCGAGCACCGCGGCCGGCGTCGTCGGCATCGGCGTCGGTATCGGCGTGGGCGCACCGATCGGGGTCGGGGTCGGCTGCGGGCCGAAATTCGCCGGCGCGATCACATTGAGGATGGTACCGTCCTGGCCGACCAGCGGAAACGTCAGTCCGTCAAGCCCGCCATAGTTCTGAGGCTCGTAGAGGTACTGGTGTTGCAAGAAGAGCTGCAGCGACTGCGTGCCGTTGTGCCCAAACTTGTACACCAGGTTGTCGAGATAGTCGCTCGTATAGGTGCGCGCAGTGTTATAGAAGGCGGAAACCCACAGGGAGCCGGTATGCGCGTTGATGTTGCTATTGGCGTTTGGGTCGGGCGTCAACGCACTCGCACCGATCGCCCGCGGATCCGTGTGCCAGATGCCGTACTGGGCGCCCGTGTCGTTGCTGATGATGCTGAAGTAGTTCGAGAGCCGCGACCCACTCCCGAACGTCCGGCCATCTTCGAATGCATACTGCTGTACTTCGCCGGTCAGCGCGGTCTCATAGTCGAAGTGATCGAATCCGGGATTGGTCCCGCGTTTGACCGTGAACGCGATGAGCCCGGTTCCGGTATCTCCGTGGGTCGCATCGCCTCCGCCCGGAACGAGCTCGAGCGAACCGACGCCGTTGAGCACGAAACCGTTGCCCGAGTTGCTGTACTGGTTCGTAACGCTACGCGACGGCAACGTCACGTCGATGCCTTCGACCTGTTCCGAGGTTTCGAAGGCGGTACCGCCGCGGATGAGCGGGGTTCCATTGCGGTCGACGGTGACGCTTGGCAACTCGCTCAGTAGCTTGGTGCCGTTGATCTCGTTCGACTTGCCGAGCAGCTGGTCGATGCCCGCCGAGTTGACGGTATACCGGTCGACGGTCTGCGTCGGCTGGAAGGGGCTCGTGATGCTGCGCCCGCGAGTCGTTATGCTGCCGATCGTGCGCAGCGCGCGGCTCAAGGTTACCGTCAAGCGGTAGCCCTCGTCGGCCGTCACCGTCGCGCCCGCGACGCTGAACGAATCGTAGCCCGGGAACTGCACGCTAATCGTATACGTATCGAGCACGACGCCGGCGATTGAGAACGCGCCCTTCTCGTCGGTTTTCGCCGAATACGTGCCCGACGGCGAGGTTGCAACCACGCGAGCCCCGGCGATGGCCTCCTTCGTCTTCGAGTCGACGACGGTTCCGAGGATCTGGCCCGTCGATGCGGCGCCCGCTGGGAGCAACACCCCTACGAGCAGTGCCGCCAGCAGGAGCGACGCGGCCGCGATCCCGCGCAAGCGTCGCGTTCGTGCGGTAAAGAACCGCAACAAAAGTAGCATTCGAGCCAGCAGATCCTTCACGAAACGCAGCAAACAGAGGCGTGAACACGCGAAACCAAGAGCAAGGTCCGTACGACCCGCCCGCGGTCACAGTATAGGCGACCAACCTAAACGTTAACTTAAGGGACGCGTGCTGCCGTTCTTTTGCTGCAGTACGTAGAGCGCCGCCGCGTGGGCGAGCGTCCTCGCCTCGAGCTTCTCTTTCGCGGACGTCAGAAGATGTCCGATCGTGCTCGTGGATAGCTTGAGTTCCCGCGCGATGCGCGCGCGAGATTCCCCTTTGGAGAAGAGTTCCAACGCCCGTTCCTCACTCTTCGTCAGAGTTCGGCGGCGAGGCACCTTCACGGTTACACCGTCGATAGGTTGCACGCGCTGCATTATAGCAGCGCGACGTCAGCCCAGGAAGGCCAAGCGCAAAAATTTGCCCTGCATTAAATCAGCGCGGATCTTTAATCATTGGTTAACTAATCGCGGGAGGCTAAAATAGCCTTGCGCGGCCCAAGCAATTGCCGGTACAGTTCATTCCGCGACCAGGTGGCGTCGCCCGCGGAGTTCGTTTCAAAGCGCAGCTTTGATTGCATACGGACTCCGTTGCGTCAGCATTTTGGGGGATCCTAGGTCTTGCGTCACGCTTCACTCTTCCTCCGGACGGTTGGACCAAGAGCGTTCGCGCTTGCTCCCAAGTTTTTTTTCATCCGCGTGACCCTTCTCTGGATCGCAGCTCTGTTGACCGTGGCCGAGCCGGTCGCCGCCGCGCTGCAGAGCGGAGATCGCGTCAGCGTCTACGTTTTCAATCATCCCGACATCACGTCGATAGCGGTCGTCACGAACGACGGCACCATCACGGTTCCTCTCGTTGGCCGCGTACGCGCTGCGGGGCGCGACCCGGGCGAACTCGCGAACGAACTCGAACGCAGATTGAAGGCCTACGTCGTCGATCCCGCGGTAGAAATTCGTCTCCTGGAACGTCCTTTCAACGTCGACTACGCGACCGTCGGCGGGTACGGCGGCGGCACCATCGCGCTGCGCCCCGGTGAGCGGCTGATAGCCGCGATCGGTGAAGCGCGGCTTACGAGCTCGGCCGACTTGCGGCGCGTGACGCTCGTGCGCAACGGCCGCCCGATCGGCAACTACGACATCGTGGCCCTCCGCGGCAGCGGCGATCCGGGGCCCGTCATCATAGCGGGCGACGTCATTTCCGTTCCGAGCAAACCGGTCGGCGTCACCGTCGACGGCGCGGTTCTCAACGTCGGCACGGTGTTTCTCGATGCCGACGAGCCACTCGGCGACGCGCTCGAACAAGCGGGCCAAGGACACGACGCCAACATGACGAGGATCGCCCTTCAGCGCGGCGGTCAGACGAAACTCATCTCGCTCGGCAGCGACGAGCTGCTGCGCCCGGGACAGCCCGGAGACCATCTCACCGTTCCGCAGAGTCAGTTGATCCAAGTGGTGGGTTACGTCGCTAGCCCGGGCGTCGTTGCTCTCAAGACGGACCGCACCCTGATGAGCGCGATCTATCTGGCAGGCGGCCCGCGTTCGGATGGCGACCTGCGAGGCGTCACCATATTCCATCGCGACGGATCGCGCAGCGACTACGACCTCAAGAAGCTCGCCGGCGGGGATTTCGCGCAGAATCCCAACGTCGACGATGGCGACGTCGTGTTCATCCGCCAGCAGCGAGCGCCGCTGTTCGATGCCCGCATCCTCTTCTACTTCTTGCTCGCGGTCGGGGCGCGTTATCTGCCCGTGCCGACGTACAGCCACTACTGATGATGAAGAGTTCGAACTCCCTGGTCTATCGCTACCGAACCTCTCCGGCGCTCCTGCGCCGCATCGTCGACGTCGCGTTGGCTGCCTCTTTTCTGATGCTCGCCCTCCCGATCTTGACGCTCGCCTCCATCGCGGTCCTCATCGAGGACGGCTGGCCGATCGTTTTCAGTCAAAGGCGAGTCGGCCGCTTCGAGCGATCGTTCACGATCTATAAGCTCCGCACGATGTACAAGAACCAATGTTTCGATCGGGCCAAGCCGAGCGACCGGACCGATCCGCGCATCACCCGGGTGGGTCGAATATTGCGCCGCCTATCGATCGACGAGGTTCCGCAATTTCTCAACGTCATCCGCGGCGACATGTCGATCGTCGGTCCGCGGCCGGAGATGCCGCATATCGTAAAGCACTACCTTCCCTGGCAGCACCTGCGCCATCTGGTAGCGCCCGGCATCACTTGCTTCTGGCAATCCGAAGCGCGCGGCGTCTATCCCCTACATTCGCCCGAGGCCACGACCCTGGATCTGCTTTATATCGAACAGGCCGGCGTCGTGACCGACGCGAGAATCCTAGCGCGAACCGTGCCGTCCGTGCTAACCGCACGAGGTTCGGTGTAGCGCGTGGCCGTTTTCGAAGTTCTCTGGCGCCAGCGCCTCGTCGTCGCGCTGATCCTGGTCGTCGGCATCGCCGCGACGGTGTTCACCGCGCTCACGCAGGTCCCGAAATATCAAGCCACGGCGACCGTCCTCTATACGGGCCATGACGCCGGCAATAGTCTCTCCCTCGGCCAACTCGATATGGCCACGCTCGTGACCAGCCAGGTCGTCACGACGCGCGCGATGCGCAAGCTTCACGTCAACGAGTCTCTCGCGGACTTTACCGCGGCAATCGCGGCGCGACCGGCCTATCAGTCCAACGTTATGCCGATCAGTTTCACGAGCACGGACTCCGAACTCGCGGTCGACGGAGCGAATGCCTTGGCACACGGGCTGCGAGACTATTTCCTTGAAGTCACGCGCGGACGCTTCGACGGTCTATCCACGTACCTGGACAACGCTATTCGCAAACGTCAGCAGCAGGTCGCGGAACTCGATCATAGACTAGACATGGCGTCCGCGGGCGACCCGGCGCTGGCCGGGGACGACGCGATGACGGTACTCAACGCACGGCTCAATTCCTTGTTGGCCGAGCGCGATCACAGCGCGGCGGAACTGACCGGCTCCCAAGCGCAAGTCGCCGCCGATTCGGAACATCTCGGAGCGATGGCGCCCCTAGCCCGAAAGCAGATCGCCGATACGGATTACGTCTATCGGGCGCTCCAGGGTCAGTGGGCGAGCGATGCGGCGCAACTCGCGTCGCAGCGCTCCGCGTATACGTCCGCATACCCGGGCATGAGCGGACTCTCCAAGAAGGTCGCGGGTGAAGGTAACGCGGTCAACGAGCGGCTCTCGCAACTCGATGAGACGCCTTCGGAGCAGAGCTACGCGTACGTCAGCGCGCTAGCCGGGCGCGACTACCACTCGTCGGTCGCGGCGGGCGGCGAAGCGCAAGTATCCGCCTACGACCGCGAAATCGACCAAGTCCGCCAAGAATTAGCGCGATTGCCGGAAGTTGGTTCGCGGCTGGCAGCGATGCGGCGCGAGCGCGACACGGCGCGGGCCGCGTACGATATGTTGGCTCAGCGGCGCGAACTGCTGCTCGCGGAGCAGGCGCAGGCAGCAACCACCGGCACCATCGAGGTGATCGACGAAGCTCGAGTAGCGGTGGTCAGCAGCAGGCGAGGCGTGCTGCTCAACGTCGGCGCCGCGCTCGGGTTCCTGCTGCTCGCGATCACCGTCGCCTTCTTGCTGGATTCCGCGGATCGGCGGATGCGCAGTATGGATTCCATTTCGGAGGTTTACGGTAAGCCGATCATCGCTACGGTGAAGGCGTCGTAAGGATGATGAACGGTTCCCTGGACCCAGGCTTGATCGTGATCCGCACGACGCTCGAAGCGACCCTGAAAGCTCCGTTCTCGGTGGCGCTCACCTCGACACAACCCGGCGATGGTAAGTCTGCCACGGCGGTTGGTCTGGCCCGGTGCTTCGCGGACGCGGGCTATCGCACGGCGATCGTCGATGCGAATCCGATGAACCCCTCCATCGGTCAAGCGCTCGGGGTCGGGGTCCTGGCAGCGCCGCGTTCCCTCGAAACGGTGACGGCCCTGCGCATGACGTCGGCTGCGCCGAATCTGGATGCGGGTTCGATCGCCGACGCATCTCTGCTGCAGGCAACCTCCTCGAGCGCCTTGCGCTCCTTCGCTGCCGACCTGCGCGGGCTATATGCCGTCACGATTTGGGACACGGGCAACCTTTTCGGCGACGCGCTGTCGATTCAATGCGCGACGGCCTGCGACGGCGTCCTGATCGTGGTCCGTTACGGACGGCGCGTCGTCCCGGATGACGCACGCATCGTCGCGACCCTCGAGCAGGTCGGCGCGAACGTCATCGGCATCGTGCCGACCGGCTATCCCGGCGGCGGGACCAACGGGGCCGGCCGGAACGCGCTCTCCGGATCGGGGTCCGTCCGGCCTTCACTCGAACTCGGGAGGGTCGGAAAATCCTGACCTTTACCCGTGGCGGACGCTATCCGGCTTTTCTATGACCGTTGCGCTCCTGGCACCGCGTCTGCCTCCGGCATGCGACGGCGTTGGCGACCATGCCGCTTGGGTGGCCCGGGCGCTCGCGAAGACGGGGGAACGAGTCGTCGTCTTCAGCGAGATTCACGCCTCGATACCCTCGGTCGACGTCGAGTTCGTGCAGAGCTGGAATCTCGCAAGCATCGTCACGACGCTGCGCCGCATGCGCGAACGGCGATCCGAGCTGTTGCTAATCGAATACACGCCGTTCAATTTCGGCTCCCGGTCGATCGCGCCGCACGCGATCGCGGCGATCGCGCGGCTGCGGGGAATTCGGGTCGGACTCTTCTTGCACGAAGGCTTCTACGGCCAGCGCTCGCTGCACAAAACCGGCGGCCTCAAGCGCGCCTTGCTCGGTTTGCGCGATGCTTTCATCGTGGCGGCATCCGCCGCCACGTTTACTTCGAGCGAACCGCGCCGGCGCGAATTGCAGGCAGCGATTCCGTGGTCGAGATCTCGTTTGCACGTCGTGCCGATCGGCGCGAACGTCGAGCCCGCGGCGACGGAGATTTGGAGCGCGCCGAGCGACCGGCCATATCGACTCGTCACCTTCGGCGTCGTCGTTCCCAAGCGCCGGCTCGAAGTGCTCGTACGGGTCATGGGAGCCGCCGCTAGGCGCGACATCGGTCTTCGGCTCGTCGTGATCGGTCGCGTTCACGACGAGCGCTACGCCCAGAGCTGCATGACCTTGGCTCGCGAACTCGGCGTCGCCGATGCGGTTCGCTTCACCGGGTCTCTCGACCCGAGCGAGGTGAGCCGCGAACTCATGCGCGGTCATCTTGCGATCACCGCGCTCATGGAAGGAGCAGTAGCTTCGAGCGGTTCGCTGCTCGCGCTGCTCGCCCACGGTCTGCCCCTGTTGGCAGCGCGCACGCCGCACGACGAACCGGTCTTCGACGGGGCGTTGGCGTATTCGTCGGACGATCCGGAGGCGATGCTCGACGCCGCGCTCGGGATACTGCGCTCGCCGGACGGGGGCGCCGAACTCGGGCGACGAGCGCGTTCGCGTTACGAGCGTCAATTTCGCTGGGACGAAATCGTTCGACGGGCGCGGCGCTTAGCGCTCGAGGTCGACTGTCGGAGCGCGGTCAGTGCCGGATAACGTACGGCTCCGGCAAACGGGCTGGGCGCTGCTCTTCGTAGGGCTGGCGGCAGCTCTCGGCGCCGGCGTGGCCAAGCACAGCACGGCCCTGGCCGGCGGCGCGATGTTCCTGGTCGTGGTCGGCTGGCTCAGCGTCTACTGGCGCCGGGGCGTCTTGTTCCTCTTGGTTCTGGCGAGCGTCGACGGCTTCATAAAGTATTATTACGGCTCGTTTTGGACGTATGTTCTCAAGGACGTCGTCCTGGCCGGCATCGTCGTCGGCGTTGTGTTTTGGGCGCGGCGGAATCCGAAAGCGTTTCCCCGCGGGCGCTGGTTCGGTTTGCCTTTCGTCTTGCTCTACATCGCCTTCGACGCGGCGGAGATCCTGATCCCGTCGACCGGCCGAACGATCGCGCTCGCCGGCTTCCGCGCGCAGGCGATGTACGCGGTGCTCTTCTTCATCGGCGCGATCTACTTCGATTCGACGCAGCGCGTCGTTCGAACGGCCCTGGTTGCGATCGGCGGCATCACCTTCGCCGCAGCCGTCGGCATCCTGCAATACGTTCTAGGGCCGACGTGGCTCGACTTGGGGCGCGGCTTCACGGCGGCCAGTTCGCACTACATCGGCGGCGTCGGTTCCGATCCCTCGATGGCCTACCGTGCCTACGGAACGATGGTCGATCCGACCGCGCTCGGTCTGGCGTGCGGCTTCGCGATCATCTACTCGCTCGGCATGTTGTTCGTGGAGCGCGCGTGGCCGGCTCGAACGCTGCTCGTCCTCTCGGCCGCCATCTGCGGCGCGGCGCTCTACTTTACCGCGACCCGGTCTGCGATCGTCGGAGTCGCCGTCGGGCTCGTGCTGTTGGTCGGAGCGCTGGCCGCGAGACGCGATTCGCGCCGGTACATCGCGGTCGTTTTGGCCATCGTCGTCGGCGTCGGCGTCATCGCGACACCCTTTGCGCTCGAACTGCTCGGTTCGCAAACCCAAACGCGTTTTGGTGCCGAATCCGAGAATTACGCGCTCGCAACGCGGCAGCGTTCGATCGACTACGTGTTCCAAACGGCGGGTCAGCGGCTCTTCGGCTTCGGCCTCGGCGTAACGGGCGCCGGTGGACGTAATCGGCCCGAACAGCAGTTCCGCTTCTCCGTCGACAACGTCTATCTCACGGCGCTTTACGAGACCGGGCCCTTCGGACTGCTGGCGCTGCTCGCGGTGCAAGGTGCGCTGCTCTTTCTCACCTTGCGCGCGGCACTGCGCGCCGAAAACCGGCGGCTCGGCGCCACGTACGCGGTCATCGCGGGCGGTCAAGCATCCCTCCTCGTGGCGGGCTGGTTCAACCAAGGTTCGTTCGTGTACGCACCGCTCGCGCAGATCTTCTGGCTCTTCGCCGGTACGGTCGCGATGCCGCAGCGTATCGCCGCCGGAGATCCGGCGACGACCGACGGAGTGAAGCGGCGCATTGCCCCGCTGCTCGCCACCTTCCGGCCGCTCGGGGACCCAAGGCGCATCGCGCTCGCCACGCGCATGAGCGCTCCCGGTGCGGCCGCGGTCGCGGTCAGACCCCTGACCGAAGCGGACATCGAGGCGGCCATCGCGCGCTTCTCAAGTCGCATGCGCGCGCGGCTGCTCGAGCTCGCCGAGGCTGGTCATTGGTCGCAATACTCCGCCGACGAACTCTTCGGGCGCGCCGGCCGCGAATTGTTCATCGATCTCAAAAAGGCGCTCGCCGCGCTCGAGACCGACCCGTTCTCCCGCGACGGCGCCAACGCGGTCATCGGGAGCTCCGTCGAGGTGGCGGCGCTGATGATGATGCTGGCCGATAAGTTTTCGAACGAACTGCCCGAGACGGGCGCGACGTGAACGTCTTAGTCGTCGGACACGCTCCGATTCACGATGCGAATCGGGACGTCTACCGGGCACTCGCCGCCGGCAATATCAACGTCGCGCTACTCGTGCCCGACCGCTGGAAAGGCATTTTCGGTACGGTCACGGTCGAACCGGGCGGCGGGGTGGAGGTCGTCGCGCGCCCGATCCGCGGGCGATGCCACTCGAACATGTACTGGTTCGCCGGTGGCGTACGGCGAGTCGCCGAACGTTGCCGGGCCGACGTGATCTACGTCGACGAAGACCCGGCGGGCTTCGCCGCTGCGCAGGCCGCGTACGCAGCCGAGCGGTTGCGCATCGGTTTGGTCGTGCTCGCGGTGCAGAACATCTATAAGCGCTACCCACCGCCCTTCGGCCCGATCCAGCGGCGCGTGTTGGGGCAGGCCGGCGCCGCGGTCACGAATTCGCACGAGGCAACCGCGACCTTGCAGCGCCGCGGATACCGCGGTCCCGTCTTCGAGAAGCCGCTCACGACGGATGTTACGCCGCTGTCCGCCGTTCGGCGCAACGAAGTTCGCGCGCGGCATGGGATGCGCGCGTCCACGTTCGGCTACGTCGGGCGGCTCGTACCGGAAAAGGGGATCGACGTGTTCTTACGCGCGTTAGCCGAAGTCGGCGAGGCACGTGCGCTCGTCGCAGGCGACGGCCCGCAGCGACGTAACTTGGAGGCCCTAGCCGGCCGGCTCCGCATCGCGGACCGCGTTCGCTTCCTGGGCTCCCTGCCGCCGCGCGAAGCAGTCGAGCTGATCGGTTCGCTCGATGCGCTGGTGTTGCCCTCGCTCACCACGCGCAGTTGGAGCGAGCAGTTCGGCCGCGTGCTCGTCGAAGCGATGGCGACCGGCGTCCCCGTCATCGCCTCGCGCAGCGGAGCGATTCCCCAAACGATCGGCGATGCGGGGTTGTTGGTGACGGAAGGTCGCCCGAAAGAACTGGCGCTGGCCATGGGCCGCGTCTGCGACCCGGCCACTGCCCGGGATCTGGCGCGGCGCGGGCTCGAGCGGGCCGCGCGACACTTCACGCCCCGCGTGGTCGCGGCTTCCCTGGAACGCGCGTTCCGTTCTGCGGCGCCAGCCGCAGCCCGATGAACGTGGCGGCTTACGGCTCCGAGCAGGGAGCGCTTACCGATAGCCTCGCCCGGCGCGCGTTCTTGCGTTTTGCGGGAAGCTACGACCTCGGCGCGCGCGTCCGTTACGCCGCCGTCGAACCCGAGCTGGCGCGGATTCCGGCTCCGCGACGCGTTCTCGATGCGGGCAGCGGACGCGGCGAACTCTGTTTCGCAATGGCGCGGCGTTGGCCGAACGCCGAAATCGTCGGCGTCGACTTCGACGAAGTCTTGATCGATCACGCGAATCAACTCCGGGAGATCCACTTTCCCAGCCGCGAAATCCGATTCGTGGCCGCGCAGTTGCCGCACCATTTCGAAGAACCGTTCGACGTCGTCGTATCGATCGACGTCCTGGAACACATCGAAGACGACACGGCCTTGCTCCGCTCACTGTACGACGTGACAGCCAAGGAAGGCACGCTGATCTTGCACACACCGGCCGAACAGCAACGCCGAATCCTCGCGGAATTCGAAGATCACCACGAACACGTTCGCGAGGGGTACGAGCGTGAAACTCTGGCAACGCTCCTGCGCGACGCCGGTTACCGCGACGTCACCGTCCGGCCCACGTTCGGTAGGCTCGGCGCACTCGCATGGGAGGGCTTCGCCTTGGCGCGCGGCGGCAACGGCCTCGCCGCGGCCGCGCTGCCGCTATGGTACGCTTTCGGGGCGCTCGACGGGCTTCGCGTTCCGGCACATGGTATCGGGCTGCTCGCGACGGCACGGCGCTGATGGCCATCATCGTAGCCGGAGGAGCCGGGTTTATCGGCAGTCACCTGGTCGACCGGGTAGCTTCCACCTCCGACGTCGTCGTGTTCGACAACATGTTCACCGGGCGCCTCGCAAATCTCGAAGCCGCGCTCAAATCGGAGCGAGCGGTCCTGGTCTACGCCGACGTCGCGCAACCCGCCGAGCCGCTCGAAGAACTCGTGAAGCGCGCGACGAGCGAAGAGATTACCACAATCTATCAGTTCGCGTCGTTTGCCGTTCACGGCGAGCGAACGCAACGGCCATGGTCGGCCTTGGCGGTGCACGGTGCGGGCACGATGCAATTGCTCAAGCTGGCCGAACGCTTCGGCGCGCGCTTCGTTTTCGCGTCGACCGCGGAAAGCGTGTTTGCGGAATCCGGCTCTCCGCTGTCGGCCCACGCGGAAGGAAAACGCTTCGGCGAAGCGTTGACGATCGCGGCCGCTTCGGAGCTCGGCATCGACGCGCGGATCGTCCGTATACCCGCAAGTTACGGGCCACGCATGCCGCTCGAGGGTGGCGACGTCGCGCAGGCGCTCTTCGGATCGCTCGTCCGGGGAACTCGCCCGGTCGTCAACGCCGGCATCTCCGAGCGCAAGGCGCTCGTCTACGTTTCCGACATCGTCGACGGCGTGGAGATAATCGCCGCGGCGCCGAAAGGCGGGGCCGCCCTCGTGTCGCTGGAGCCGAGCGAAACGTACGCCATCGCCGACATAATCGAGGCATTCGTCACGATTTCGGGAACGGCATGTGAGCCGCAATTCGTCGAAATCGACGCGGTGAAACGGTACGGAGCGGCGCTCGGCGCATATCCGGAGAAGCCCGCGGCCGAACTCGGTTGGCAGCCGCGGGTCGGGCTAACGGCGGGGTTGACCCTGACCTGCGACTGGTTTCGCGACGCGGCGAAACGCTATACGTTAGTCTGAACGTGAATCTCGTTCGTGCGGACCGCGCGCGCGGCATCGACGTCTCGCGAACGAGAGGCAGCGTCGGTGGTGGTCGCAACGCGCTCCCACTTTTTGGCCTCCTCCATGAAACTGGAAACCGCGTAGCAGGCGCACGTGGCGACGCCCAACGCTCCGTCCTTGTAGCCGCGCCGTTTGAAGTAGAACGCCAAGAACGTCTTCAATGGTTTCCAGAGCATGCTGATCGCCGCCGCGCGTTCGCTGTAGCCGTTCAAATCGGCGAGCTTCGCGTCGCGTTCGCTGTAGAAGTTGCGTTTCTCGAACCACTTCGCCAAACTCGGTACGGTGAAATGATCGTAGTGGTGCGTCAAACGCTCCCAACGACCCGTGACCGTAAGGTCCTCGTGGAGAGACTTGCACTCGTAGCGTGCCGCGCCGCGGCGAAACAGGCGCTTGCGAAAGCGCTCCCCGGGAGACTTGGCGTGCGGATCGTACTGCGGACCGTAGCGCAGGACGCGCCCGCACCAATAGACGAGACTCGGCACTTCGAAACCGTGAACGTCGGACGGCGCGTCCGCGATCGTCGAACGGATCTCGCGCGCGAGCTCCGGCGTTACCACCTCGTCGGAATCGACGATCATGATCCAGTCGCCGGTCGCCGCATCCAGGCCCGCATTGATATTTTCGTTCAGGAGCGCCGTGCGCTGGATCAAGCGCGCGCGCGGCGTCGAACGCACGAGCTCCGGCGTTCCATCGGTCGAAAACTCGTCGATCACCACGATCTCGTCGGCGAAGTCGAGCGCCGCGAGGGTTGGACGCAACAACGCGATCTCGTTCTTCGTCGCAATGACGAAGCTCAGCTTTGGCATCGGAAACTCCCGTGAGAACGATATGGCCGGAGTGATCATTCGACACGTTACCTGCGAAAAGCCCGCCGTGTTCTTCTGGATCGCGATCGTCGCGCTCGGCGGCATCGTGGCCGCGGCGTTCGCGTGGACCTGTGATGCGATCGCACGCGAAGCGGCGTCGTATCCGCTCTCACGTGGTTTGCCGGTGGCCGTCATGCCGGCAAGCGCCACGTTCCCATCGCGGGTCGCGGCGGAGATCGTGATCTGCGGTGTCGTGGAGGCAGCGGCGCTTTGGTCGATCGCGCGTTTGATCGCGGCCACCGCGCCCCCGCCGCAAGCCGTCGCGGCAACGATGACTTGCGCGCTCGCCGTCATGGGTACGATCGCGTTCAGCGCCCGCGGTTCGACGAGCCTGGACCCTTACACGTACGCGCAGTACGCTAAGACGCGCACGTTCGCCGCGGCATATGCCCCGACGCCGAACGAACCGCTCCCCGGGCCATTTCGCGCCACCGGCGTGTACTCGGGGCCCGAGCCCGTGCCGTGCGTCTACGGTCCGCTCTGGCTCTGGAGCGACCGCGTTCTCATTTCCGGTGCGGCCACTCCGGCCGAAGCCTTTGCCCGCCTGCGTTTCGCGGGAATCGTCGAGCTCGCGCTTTTCGTCGCCTTGCTGGCGTTCGCGGGCCTCGAAGCACCGGTGCTGGTCGCGCTCGTGCTCTGCCCGACGCTGTATTTATATTTCGTGGTCGAGGCGCACAACGATCTGCTGGCGCTCGGCATCCTCGCCGCGGCCGGTGCGTTGCTGCGCACGCCGTTACGCGCTGGAGCTGCCGTCGTGGCAGCCTGCGCCGCGCTCGTGAAGCTCAACTTCGCGTTACTCGCGCTCGCCACACTCGCGCGTCCGCAACCGGGTCGAGCGCGCGCGACCGAAGCGCTGATCGTCGTCGCGATTGCCCTCGGAGGATCCGAATTGCTGGCCGGCCCCGCATACTTCGCGGCAATCGCGCACGTCGGCGCGCATCGTCCTCCGGGGATGACGAACCTCAAGTTCTTTAGCGTCGAAGCGCTCAAGCTCGCGGCGGCTTCGATCGCCACGACCGCCATCCTGATGGCGTTCGTACGAGACCGCTGGTGGAGGAGCGCGACCTGGACCATGCCGGCTCTCGCGTCCGCGATCTGGCCGTGGTACGGATCGTGGGGATTGCCCTTCGCACTGCGCGTTCCCGCTTTGGCCGCGACGTTCGTCGCTTCGCTGCCGCTCATCGCACTCGCGCTCGATCATGCGGTGACGATGGGGTTGAAGGCGGGTCTGGTTTCGCTGTACCTGATCGGCGCGATCGGGTTCGCGCTCGCAAAGCGCTCGACGGTCGCCCTCGTTACCGGGGAGGAGAACCAATGAACTTCGCGCGCAACCGTGCCATACTCGGCGCGGTCGCAACCACGGCACTTGCCGCCTGTTCGGGAGGCGGTGGTTCCAGCCCGGCGGCGCCGGTTCCCACGGCAACGCCGAGCTCGCCGCCATTCATCGAATTCGTGCCGGCAACCATCAGCGTGCGATCGAGTCAGTTCGACTATTTCGGCGAGCTGACGTACAGCGCGCGAACGGGCCTCGTGCCCAAGCCCCTATCGCCTGCGAAGGGTGTGCTCGCGTGTAACGGTGGCTACAGCGTCGTCATGCAGATCCACCAGGGCCCCGCCCCCATCGGGGTCGTGCACGATCAGTATCTGGTCCTCCCGTTGACGGCGAACCCGCCGGAGGGAACGACGCTCAGCTGCACTTCGACGTGGGGCCTCTACGACGCATCCGGCGCGCTCGTCGCGCAGGCGCCGCTGCAGGCGACCTTGATCTACGATACGGGGAAACCCGCGATCTACTTCATGCCCGCGTCGCTCAAGATCGAGAGCAGTTCAGGCACGGCCGTCGCGACGCTGGCGTACATCTCGCACGCAGGGCTCAAAGACAAGCCCGTCACACCCGGGTCGGGATACCTCGCGTGCGCGGGCGGATATAGCGTGAAGCCGCAATTGCGAGCCGGTCCCGCGTTGCCCGGGTACATCGCCGTCCTCTACGAGATCGACCCGGCGGACGTAACGCCGAAGCCGGCGAAAGGCGCGACGCTCGACTGCACGACGACGTGGGGCCTGGCCGATACCGCAGGAAACGTCGTACAAGTTGCGACCCTCAAGGTCGCGATAACGTACGACCGGACTCCGTGAAGCGGCTTTCGAGGGGCCTGCAATTCGACGAGCGATTGCGGGTTCACTACGGGTTCGGCGACGGCTTGCGGGCGCTCGCGATTCTGCTGATCGTACTCTTTCACGCGCACGTCGAGATCGTTCCGCAGCTGCGTTTCCATCGAATCAACCTCTTCGTGCCGCTGCTCGACGACCTGGGCCGCCTTCCGGTCGCAATGTTCTTCGTGCTCAGTGGATTTCTGCTCTCGCGTCCGTTTCTGGGGGCGCTGCTCGATGCGCGGACGCTGCCTTCGTTTGGCCACTTTTGGCTCGCACGGGTCCTGCGGATCTATCCGCTGTACGCCTTCGCCGTGATTGCGGTCGCGATCGTGGACGTACTATGCATGCACCAGAGTCTCAGCGCGGCCGACCTCCTCACGCACCTGACCTTCACGCACACGCTCTTCGAAGCGACCGCGGAAACGATCGCCGGGCCGTTCTGGACGATGGCGATCGACGCCCAATTCTATCTGCTACTGCCGTTTCTCGCCGCGGCCGCCGCCGCGTTTACGCGGCGCATGAGCGTTGCGGGTCGCATCGAATTCATCGCCGCGGCGTCGCTCGGCATCCTCTTCCTCAACGCCGTCGTGCGTTTCTTACTCCTGCTCTCCGTTCGAGTACCGGTCAGCACGAGCCTGGAAAAGGTGCTGATCAAGAATATTTGGGGCGTGCTCGGAATGTTCTTACTGGGGGCGCTCGTGCAACTCTGGACGATGTTCGCCGGCAACGTCTCGAGCGACGAGCGGCACCGGCTCGCGCGGCGCGCCTTTACCGCCGGCGCGCTCGTCCTGGCCTTTCACATCGTCGGCACGGTCCTGCACCTGCACGGCGCGGCAGGCTACGTCACGTTCCGCGATAAGCTGTGGGGAGCCGTCGAAGATCCGATCGCCGGGCTCGGCTGCGCGCTACTCGTGCTCGGCTTTTCCGCTCACCCCGAGGCGCTCGTCGCCCGCGCGCTCTCTTCGCCGCCGGCGGTCGCGTTCGCCGTGCTCTCGTACGCGATGTATCTGTTCCACTCGACGGTGCTCAAAGCGATGTCGCCGCTCTTCGGCTCCCTGCCCGCGAACGCCGGCTTCCTCGTGCTTTTCGTCTCCGGACTGATGGTCGTGCTGCCGATCGCATACGCGACCCATCACACGATCGAGCTTCCGTTCCTACGCATCAAGGAGAAGCTGCGCCGGGGCGTCCCCACCTCCCGCGCGACCGCCGTCGACCTTCGCTAATGTTAGCTCGCATCGCGGGCGGCCTCCGATGGTTCGGGCGCGCGGACACGTTCTCATCCGCCTTCGCAAACACGTTCGGTTCGCGCATCGCCTTCTTCATCGTCAGCTTGGGGACGGGCGTGCTCGTGGCGCGCTCGTTAGCCCCCGAGGGGCGCGGCGAGCAGGCGGCGATCGTGCTGTGGCCGGGCCTGCTCTGCGGCCTGGCGACGCTGGGCGTACCCGTAGCCTTACGCTACTATCTCAAACGCGAGCCCGAGCGGCAGATCGAACTGTTCAGCTCGGCCCTGGCCTTGGCCCTGCTACTCGGGAGCATGGCGGCAGCCATCGGAATCGCCGTGATTCCGCACTGGCTCGGGCGCTATCCGCCCGCCGTCGCGCATTTCGCGCAGACCGCGATGCTCTTCGCGATTCCGCTCATGCTCTCGTATACGCTGCAGGGTTTCCTCGAAGCGAGCGGCCGCTTCGGGCGGGCGAACTCGATTTATTTTCTGCCGTCCGTCGCGACGCTACTCTTACTCGTGGCGTTGCTCGCCTTCCACCGGCTGACGCCGTTCACGAGCGCGCTCGCCTATCTGGTTCCGCAGGTCGCGTTGCCGGCGTGGTGGCAGTGGCGCATGCGGGAGTACGTACGCTTTCCGGTACCGGCTTTCCGCGCGACCGCGCGCCGGCTGCTCTCCTACGGCTGGCGCGCGTATGGGCTCGACGTCCTCTTCAAGCTCACGTATCAGATCGACCAGACGCTCGTGATCACGTTTCTCGGAGCGCGCGAACTCGGCATCTACACCGTCGGGCTCAGCGTCGCGCGCAGCCTCAACGTCGTGGCGTCCTCGCTATACATCGTGCTCTTCCCGAAAGCCTCGGCGCTCGAGCCCGAGCAGGCGATCGCACTCGTGAGCCGCGCCGGACGCATTACCTTGGCCGTCGCGCTCGTCGCGGCCACGTCGATCGGCCTCGCGCTACCGTTCTTGCTGCCGCTGCTCTACGGCCGCGCCTTCTTCGAATCGATCCACGTCGCGCAAGTGTTACTGGTCGATACCGCATTGCTCGACACGGGGGGCATCCTGATGCAGGCCTTTCTCTCGACGGGCCGGCCCGGCATCGTCACGCTCATGCAAGGTACGGCACTCGCGACGGCGGTGCCGCTGCTAGTCGTCCTCGTCCCGCGCTTTGGCGTCCTTGGCGCCGCGCTCGCGCTGCTGGGCTCGACGATCGTGCGCCTCGCGTTTCTCCTGACGTGCTATCCCGTCGTACTGCACGAGCCCCCGCCGAGACTGGTGATGACGTACGAGGACGTGCGCCTCTTGTTATCGCGCATGCGCGTTCGCGCGGGCTGACCCGCTTAGCGCGCTCAGCCGATACAGTTCGGTAGCAAACCGATATAGGCGTTGCTGAAGAAACTGTCGTTGATCCCGAGCGACGAGAAACCGGTCTGGCCCACCGACGTTCCCTCTCTATCGACCGTCGTGATACCGCTGTTCGCGGTGACGCTCGATGGGCCCCAGCTGGTCGCCGGGTTCGTCATCTCGTCGGCGAGATAGCGCAGCGCCGGGGCGTAGATTCCGTTGCCGGATGAGTAGAACTCGAGGTTCGCGACGGTCACGATCGGGTAGCCGAGCACGGGTGCCGCATAGGAGGCCGGGTCGACGATGCCCAAGCATCCGGCTTTGAAAACGCCGGTCGCGGCGCGCAAGTCGGGAATCGGCCTGCCTCCGACCCCGACGCAGCCGATCGTCGAGTTTCCCGAGCCGCACGTCTGAACGATGACGTCGTCCTTCTTGAAGAGGTCGATGTACTTCGCGGATGAAGGCAAATCGGCGACGGGATTCTTCAAGAACGAAGCGCTGTTGACCACGTAGATATTTGCGAGATACGTGGCATTGGTGGTCAAGGCCAGGGTGTTGGCCGTCTCGACGTAACCGATCGCTCCGTCGACGGCATCGACGTCACGCACGACAGCCGAGTTACCGTCCGCCGCGGCGAAATCCGTCACGTTCTGGCCGTTGAAAACAGGCAGCGCGCTCAGGAAGTTCGCGTTGAGCCCCCAGCCTTCGCCCGTCCCGGTACAGTGGGTGCGCGTTCCGGGGCCGATCGTACCCACGGCGGCCGAGAGAAAGTTTGTGAACGAGAGGTTCGTGCCGCTGCGGTCGGAGCGGTAGACGAACGTTATGGACTTGCTCGGAAAACCCGGATTGGTCTTGGCGTCGACGGCGTTGAAAGGCGATGCGGTGAGAGGCAGGTTCGATTGACCAGGATCCGTCGCCAGCGGCAATTGATCCCAATTCGTTATTTCGCCGTCCGCGATCTTGCACACGTCGGCGACCGTGAGCCGGAGCCGGTTCCCATTGGTCGCCGAGCTCGTGACGTTGCTGTTGTGATACGCGATCGCCACCGAGGCGGCGAGATACGGGACCTGCACGAGTTCGCCGTGATCGGGATACTCCGCCGCGACGGCGTTATACTGAGCCTGGGTCACGGGGATATCCGAATCGGCAAAGTCCGCGTCGTCGGTGGAGCCCGGCGAGTCGAACGCGTTGAGGAACCCGTTGAAGTCGCTACCGAGCGCCGGGCAGGGGTTCGGTTGTGCGACCGTACCGTCCATGACGTCGATGCCGAAGCCTCCGCCTGTCTGGCAATACGATGCCGCGTATGGTTTGTTCGTGCCGTCGTTTACCGGCAGCGGCGCGTGCTGCTGAAAATACCACAGTACCGAACCGACGCCCTGATCCACCGCGGGCTGCGCTCCCTGTGCGGCGGCGACGCCGCTGTACGCGATTGCGGTGGTTCGCGAACCTCCGCCTAACACGAGGAGGCTGAGCGGATCCACGCCCGGGCGCCGCGATCGCACGTAATACGGTCGCTTTCCGAACGGCCGGGCGGAAGTACCGTGCAACGTGCCGCCACGGACGCTTCCGCGCGCGGGCGCGGCAGCAGCACTTTGAGCGACGGGAAGGGCGATAGAGATCAGGCCTACGGTGATCGCATAGCATAGGCGCATCGAGCAAGACTCCTACGACGGCCGGCTGGGGCGAACGTAGCCGTCATTCGTACCGTAACCGATAAGTAGCGTGGCCGCAAGGCCGCAATAGCCGTTAACGCTTGACGATCGAGAGGAACGCCGTATCAGCGAAGGGACCCTGCGTACCGTGCGGATACTCCACGGCGTGGCCGTTGCCTTGGGCCCAACTCGCGACCTCGTCCTTCGATGCAATGTAGACGGCATCGATATCGGGACGCATGATGTCGCGATGGCTCAGGCAGATCGGCTCGGCGTTGACCGGGAAGCGCCCCACTTTCGCGGGCATCTCGCGCAGAGCTCGCGGTAGACGCACGCGCGTATCGTAAAGGCTGACCGCGGCGTCGAACAGCCGCCCGCGACGTAACTTCTCCTTGGCGCGCGCGATTGGGGAGAATCCGACGGCCTGCGAATTCAATTGGCGTTTTGCGACGAAATCCGGGAACACGAGCACGAGGCGGCCGCCCGGTTCGACGACCCGCAGTAATTCTCGAAGTCCTCGTTCGGGATAGACCAGATGCTCCAAGACGAACAGCGAGTAGCATAGGCCGAACGCCTCATCCGCGAACGGCAGCGCATACGCGCTCGCCGTTTCCCACCGGGCGCCGGGCAACGCTTCGCGATTGCGTTCGATGACGGCAACGGTGACGTCGACGCCCGTGAAAGCGCCGGTGAAACCGGCCTCGAGGAGGAGCCGATACTGACGGCCGTCCGCGCACCCGACTTCCAAGACCGTCGCCGGGGAGAGTTCGCGCACGTAGCGCGGTAAGAGAACGCGAACCGAAGAGTCGTCCGCGGCGCTGCCCGTGTCCTCGAGCATCGACTGATACGGAGCCCGCTCGTGCCAATCGGCGTAAAAGCTCGCCATCTCGCGATCGAGCTCGCGCAACGTCTCCGCATCACCCGTCGAGCTGCTCAACCAGGCGAACTTGCGCGAACACATCCGCGAGCTACGCATGCGGCGGCACCATCGCGGTTGCGCCGAGCTCGCGTTGGGTCGCCGCGCGCCGGAAGGTCGAGACGAACGGCCGCTCCGCCACGAGGTAGAATCCGTAGGCGAAAACCACGGTCGCGGGAATCACCACTCCGAGCGCCAGCGCGAATTGCAGTGGGGCGGCCACGCCGGCGCGCTGCATAAGCGCGACGGCCGCGACGACGAGCGGCCAATGCACCAAGTAGAGGCTATACGAAAACGCGCCCACGAAGACGAGCGGTTTGGCGCTCAGGAGAGCCGCCACGCGCACGGCCGTGCGCGAACTCGCGGCAAGCCCGACCCCCACCGCAGCCAACCCGAGGGCGACCGCGATCCCCGCGGCGAGATCTTCGAAGACTTTTAGCGCCTCGCGATTCTCCGTCGTCTGGAACAGTAAGATCCCGAGCGTCACGGCGCCCGCGCCCGCGACCGCCGTTCCAAACGGTATCCGCGTCGCAAGTTCCCGGAAACGCAGCCGCGGCGAGTGCGCGACGGCCGCGGCACCCATGCCGGCAACAAATAACCCGACGAACCACGGCGCGGTCCAGTCCAGCACGCCGTGCAGAAAGAAACGCGGCACGATCCCGAGGCCCGTGGCGAGTAGCATGGTCGCGAACACGCCGATCCGGCGGGCGAGCGGCAAGAGCGCGAGCCCGAACATGAAGTAGATCTGCCACTCGAGCGCAACGCTCCACAATGCGGCATTGAAGTAGTGCGCGCCCCCCGCGGAAAACAGGTTGTGGACCAGCGCTAGATGCGCCAAGATGTGCGGCACGAACTTTTGCAACGCCACGTGCCGGCCCACCACGTGCTCGGAGAAAACGTACAGAGCGATCGAGATGACGAGCGCGGCGTAGTAGGGTGGAACGATGCGCCGCGCACGCCGCGCGATGAAGCGTTTGAACCCGCCCGAGAAGGTCCAATCCGGCGTGCGCAGCACCGGCAGCATCAGACAGTAACCGGAAACCACGATGAAGGCCGCGACGCCGAGTTCGCCGTCGCCGAGCCAGTCGGTTAGCTTCAAGAGCAGCCCGGGCAGCACGGCACGCTGCGAATCCAACGTCAGCAGGAAGGCGTGCGAACACGCGACGTAGAGCGCCGCAACGGCGCGAATGCCGTCCACGTGCTCGACGAAGCCGCTGGCGAGCGCGGGAACGTATCGCTCGTCTCGGCGGGCTACCGGCACGCTACTGATTTTTCGAGAACCTCCGAAAGACGTCGAAGCCCGGCTGATGCCCGAAGTCCTGGTCGATCAGCCGAGTCTCGGCCCAAAACGTTCCGGGCTTACCGCCGTTGTAGACGTTGACGTAGACGATGCCGTCGACCGTGGGGTCGGCCAGCATCCGGTTGAGGCCGATCGCCAGATACTGGGCCTGGACGCGCGGATCGAAACCGTCCGTCAGCGGCGCCGTCGAGAAGCCCCATTCGGTGAGCATCACGTGCGTCTCGGCGTCGCCGTTCTGCGTCGCGATCGCTTGCAGGTCCTTATAGATGTCGAAGCGGTTCTGCGCCGCCGGATCGACGTTGAAATCCGGGTCGAGCCAGCGGTAGTTGTGGACCGAGAGCACGTCCCAGCACACCGCGCGCCGGCAGCCCGCCCAGTACATCGCGCGCAAGAACTTGCGCGGATCGACATCGTGGCCGCCGTCCGCGAGCGCGGGACCGACGACGATCATCTTTGGTGCGGCGCGTTTGATCGCCGCGTACGCGGCCTTCATGTAGAGCGCGGCCCCGCGGCCCGACGCGTCGCCGAACTCAGCGCTCGGACCGGTGTAGTACCACCAGCCGCCCAGGTTCGGCTCGTTGAAGAGCTCCATCCGCGTGACCTTCGGATACTTCTTCGCCAAATGAGCGGCGATCGCGCCCGCGTAACGCGCGTAGTCGGCGGCATCGGCAAAGATCGCAGGGTAGCCTTTGCCGCCGGTCGCCCATTTGGGCGCGCAGTACTGATCGACGATCGGGAGCTCCGTGATGCCCTTGGCCAGCAGCTTGTCCAAGATGCCGTCTTGAATCGTAAAGTCGGGTTCGGCCAGGGGTGACTCGTCGCCCAGATTTTGATTGCCGCAGTAGTCGATGCGAACGAACCGCGTTCCGGCCGCCGCGAGTTCGTCGATCACCCGGTCCGCGCCGGTCCCTGCGAGCGATCCAGGAAAGGGATGGCCGAGCGTTCCGTAGCGATACGGTTCGTTCGGCGTCGCGCGTAACGGCGCCGGAATTTTCGGTACCGCGGGCGTGGTCAGGCGATAGGCGAGCGGATGTGACAGCGGCACGCCGGTGGCCGACGCCACGCCGGCATCGAACGCGATCGTGTAGGTAACGCCGGGAGTTTTGCGGATGGCGACGCCGATCCGCCGCCCGTATGCGAGCGGAAAGAATGCGGCCGGCGTGTGCGGCGTCACGCTCGCGTGGGCAAGCACGGACTTGTAGTCGACGGCCTGCGTGAAATCGATCGTCGCGATCTCCGAGTATTCGAACGTGTCGCCGTCGCGGTGAGTAACGTAATCGCTACCGCGCAAACCGCCGAAGGCGACCGCGTCGAACGGCGCGCCTTGCGCCTGGATGTCGAGCGGAAAGAGACCGAGCGAAATGGATGTGACGAACAGGGCGAAAACGGCGGCGGCGAGGCGGCGCAACATCGTGCAGTACCTTACGGCGCGAAGAGGGGTGGCCGGCGCCGGTCGAGCGGTTCGAATACGAAGTTGTTTACGTAGGCGTCGGGCGTCCTGCCCGCCGCCACCTCCGCGACGTAGGGTAACTGATCGCGTTCCTGCGAGAACTCCTCGAGGCGTTCGAGCACGTCGCCGCGGAAGAACCAGCCGACGTAACCGAGGCTGATGATTTGCGCGAACGCATCGTATATCGAACTCCCGTGAAGGTGGCGCTGCTCGATCTCGACGATCAACGTCGGGCGGGTCAGCGCGATCGTCCGCTCGGCTCCGGCAATCACGGCGCGTTCGTGTCCTTCGACGTCGATTTTGATCAACGAAACGTCGTCGAAGGCGAAGTCGTCGAGCGGTACGACGTCGATCGTCAAGGGGTCCGTCCTCCCGCCGACCGCCGAGAGCGTCGCCAAACCGGTCGCGCGATGGTCGCGGAACCGTCCGCGCACGATCGGCACGTTTAGCACGACGCGTGCGCGCCGGTCCGAAAGGCCGAGGCGATGAACGCGGACGTGCTTCGCGCGCTCGGCGAACCGTTCGATGCCCGTCGCGCAGGACGGTTGGGGTTCGAATGCTTCGACCGCGTCGAACCCCTGAGCGAAGGCGTAACTATACGCGCCGATGTTGGCACCGACGTCGACCGCGCGTCCATCGAAGCGCCGCTCGAGCGGGAAATGCGCCAACACCGAATCCTCGATCCCGTTATCGCGGCGGAAGCGAAAGTCCCGGACCAAACGTTCTGAGGGTGGTGAGAGCGCCAGCAGCGCGCGATGCAGCCGGTGGCTCCATGGCGCCGGCCACATCATCGAGGGAGGTGCGAACGCAACCGGGCCATCGCTTCACGAGAGCGTTCGGTGAGCGCGGGCGAGGACTGCGCGCCGCGCTCCTTCACTTTGACACTGAGAATCGAACCGCGTGGGCCGATTGCGATGCCGATCGGCGCCTTCACCTTGTATCCGTAGAGTACCGCCGACGGTATGCCGGCCGGCACGCCGGTATGAAACCCCGTGATCCCGCCGTCGTAAACGTCGATCTCGCCTTCCGGCCCATCGTTGAAGCCCGCCTGGCCGGGCTTGGGGCAGTTGGCGTCGGGACACGGCGTCGGTCCGGTCGGGCTCGCCATGTACACGAGCCCGCCCGCGGCCGCGAGTTCGTTGCCGTAAGCGATGAGACCGGTACCTGCGCCCGGTAGCCGGGCGAGGCCGTAGGCCGCTACGGGGCGGACGTTCTGCGGCCCGGAGGCGCCGTTGAAGACGCTCAAGTCGAACGCGAGCAGATATTCTTGCGTCCCGAAGAGCGTGGGATCGTCGATGGGATTGGCTTCCGCCGAGTTCAACGATAGCACCCAGAGGCGGTTGTGAACGGCATCGATCGCGATGGAGGCGACGCCGCGCATGTCCGTCGCGGGCCCTTCGATATAGGCCTTATCCGCGACGATCGGCGTCTGAGTTTTCTGGTTCGCGGGCGAAACGCGCAAGATCGTGTTGTAGAAGCAGCCGTAGAGCGACGGCGGGCACGGCCCGGCGAAGGCGTCACCCGCGACGACGTAGAGGCTGCCGTCCGGCCCGAGCGCGTAGGGATACAAGTTCGGAGTCGAGTTGCCCGACGCATCGAAATAATCTTGCTGGCTCGGCCCGCTGCACGCGGGGTTGTTGGTACCCGGGAAGCCCGGACTGATGAGGCAATCTTCGACGACGCCGGGATTTGCCGGGTCGTAACCGAGTTCCGGATCGGGCACGCTCGACGGATAGCGAAATTTGCGCACGATGTCGGCGGTCGAGTCGTCCGAAACGTCAAGCGTTCCAGCCTTCGCATCGCTCTGCAAGACGACGTCTTGGGTCGCCGGCAAGAAGCGCGGGTTGCCTACGTTCACGCGACCCGGCGGCGGGCCGTTGAGGGTCGCGTTTGGACCGAAGCGTTGCACGGATGGCGTTGAGGCGTTGCATTGCAGACCGGTCGTTCCGACGTAGGCGTTGGCCGCCGCATCGACGGCGATGCCGTTCACGCCACTCGGAACGCCCTGTAACGTAGGAGTACAGCCGGCGCCCTTCCCGCCAAAATCGCGACGGGGATTGGTCTCCACGAGTTGGCCTGCGGCCGGAGCCGAGAACTCCGTCACGGAGTTATCGACGGCGTTGAGGACGTAGACGCTGGTCGCGGACGAACCCGTCGAGGCGACGGGCGAAGGTGCGATGGGTAACGGCGTAACGAGGTTGGGCGGCGGCGTCGGCGACGGCGGCGTCTTCATCACGATGACCGGCGGCGCGCTGACCGTCGCGCCCGCGCTGTTGACCGACGTCGCATCCAGGAGGCTCCCGCTCGGCGGCGGCGTCGCCGAGGTGGAACCGTCGTACGCGACCATGACCGGGTTTTTAGCACTTTCCGGGCCCGTCAGCATCACGGTCCCGTCGAGTTGCAATCCCGGTCCCGCTAAGGTGAGGCCGGCAGCCGGCGTAGCCAACGCGATCACGATCGGATTCGCGAACTGCGTGTTTCCGACGATCGTCGCACCGCCCGCATCCTGCGGAATCACGACCACCGTCGTTTGCCCGGGGATCCCGAATGCGAGTTGCTTTCCGACCGACAGCAAGATCGCGGCCACGTAACCGCCCAACGTCAGCTGGCCGCTGCCGCCGACCGTCGTATCGATATTCCCGCCGGCGGTCACCGCGACGTCGACGATGCCGCTCGAGATCACGTCGCCGAGCGCCCCGCCTTTGGTGAACGTCGTCACCGCGAAGGTGTCGGTACCGACCGCCGCCACGACGCCCGGCAGCGTGACTTTACAGCCTTTGTTCCGGCACGACGCGGGAACGTCGACCGTAGACGACGTCGGAGGCTGTTGCAGCGACGTGCCGTTCACGGCGACGACTCGAATCGAGACCGAGCCCGTGGCGGGCGAGACGTAGACGCCGTCACGGGGGCGACGCGCCCCGAAGGATCTCGCCGCGGCATCTGCCGGTGCGGGGATGTCGATCGTAAACGTCACCTTCTGATTCAGCTGCGGTGCGACGCCGCCGCCGCCGCCCGGATTCGGCGACGGTGCGGAGCCGACATTACCGCCCGTGCCCGAGCAAGCCGCGACGGCGGCACATGCGAGAAAAGACGCAACCAGAAAGACGCGTTTCACGCAAATAGTAAAGCACGATGGGATTAAGGACGACTAAAGGACGCGCTTCAGCGCAAAAGTAAAAGAAGGCCGCCGCATCGCTGCGACGACCCTCTTTCCCGACTAAGCCGAGCTTAGTTGATGCAGTTGGGGATCAGGCCGATTACCGAGTTCGAGTAGAACACGTCGTTGATGCCCAGGGCCGAGAAGCCCGTGGTGCCGACGACGCTGAGGCCGGCTTTGTCGACCGAACCGGCCATGTTCGGCGTGGGTCCGAGAACGTGCGTGCCGCCCTGGTACTCCGCCATCATATCGGCGAGGTAGCGCAGGCCCGAGGTGTAGACGCCGTTGCCGGACGCGTAGAACTCGAGGTTCGAGACCGCGATGATCGGGTAGCCGAGCGCCGGCGCTTCGTACGCCTGCGGATCGACGATGCCGACGCAACCGGCCTTGTAGATGTCGGTGCTGGGGATCGCGGCGATGTCCGCCGTGCCGCCGCCGAAACGGCCGACCGCGGTCGTGCTGGGGCAGTTGCTTCCGCCGACCGCCGCCGTGTTGCCGCAGCTGAAGTTGACGACGTAGTCCTTCTTGAAAGTGTTCACGAAGTACGCGGCCGCCGGGAGATCGGCGATCGGGTCCTTCAGGAAGGTCGGGCTGTTGACCGCGACCGTGAAGACCTTCGAGAAGTACGTGCTGTGGGTGGAGGCCGCGAGGGCGTTGGCCGCTTCGGCGTAACCGATCGCGCCGTCGGTGGCGTCGATCGCGGTGATGACGCCGCCGTTACCCGACGCGCCCATAAAGTTCGAGGGTGCCGGGCTGACGGGCAGCGCGGCGAGGAAGTTCTGATTCATGCCCCAGGTCTCGGTCGAGCCCGTGCAATGCAGGCGCGCACCGGTCGAGGTGGCTTGCGCCGAGAGGAAGTTCGTGAACGAGAAGGTCGTGCCGCTGTTGTCCGAGCGGTAGAAGAAGGTGATGGCCTTGGGCGGCAGACCCGGGTTGGTCGTGCTTACCGGGAGGGTCGGGTTTCCGGTGCCGAGGCCGGCAGCGGATTCCGGGATCTCATCCCAGTTGTTGATTTCGCCGTCGGCGATCTTGCAGATTTCGGGGATCGTCAATTTCAGGGTGTTGGTCGTCACGTCGGCGTTGTGGAACGCGATCGAGACGGCGCCCGCGATAAACGGGACCTGAACGAATTCACCGCGACCGGGGTAGTGCGCGGCGAGCGGCGTGTATTCCGAGAGTGCGAGCGGAGCGTCCGAGCCGGCGAAGTCGGCGAGGTCGCTGGTGTTCGTGGGTCCGCTGAAGTCGTTGGCACCGGCCGCGAACGTACCCGGCGGCGTACCGCAGGCTTCCGACGCGCCACCTTGGGCGTCGACGCCGTTCATGATCTTCTTGCCGTTGCCGGAACCGGTCTGGCAGTACGATGCCGTCCAGCCGAGGGCGCTCGAACCGATCACCGGAACCGGCGCCAGCGCCGCGAATTGGCCGAGAACCGAAGTGGACGACGGCGTGGTGGCCGGCTGCGTGTTGCTGGTTGCAGCCGCGACGCCGACGTACGCGATGGCGGGCAGGGTCGCGCCGCCGCCCAGCACGAGGAGGTTGGTCTGGTTGACGCGCGGACCGCGGACGAGGAAGGGGCGCTTGCCGGTATACTGCGTCGCGGGCTTGATCGCGGACTTACCCGCCGGACGCAGGACGACGTTCGCGCCGGCCGCTGCCGACATCGCGAGCGAAGCTGCACCGACGAGCGACAACGTCATCGCTCCACGAGCAATAATGCTCTGTTTGGACAAGGAAAAACTCCTTCACGATTGAGTGGAGGCGTGGTGTGAAATCGGCGCAGGGCTACCGAATCGTACTAGCGCCGCTGGTAACGTACTCGCGATTATGTTCCGGCGCAAGGCTGGGATAGCCCACTTCCGGCCGGCCGTCCATCAGATTATTACGTCGTTAATCTTCCACGGCGAACGAATTCACGCATTAATATGAATTTAACCAAGTCCGGTACGAATAGCATGAACCGCAGCTTGCGACCGCGCCGAAACGTTCAGCTTCGAGAAAATCTTGCTGACGTGATTTTTGACCGTCTTTTCGGAAAGCTGCAGACGAACGCCGATTTCTTTGTTGGTCAGCCCGTCCGCGATCAGCTTGATGACCTCGGTTTCTCGCGGCGACAGTTCGCTTGCGTCCGTTCGCGAACCCGCGGTCGCGCGGCGTTGCAGCGCGCGCCCGGCGACGCGCGAATCGACGTACGTCGCACCGCGTGCGACGATCTTTACCGCACGCACGAGCTCGTCGGGCGGTACGTCCTTGATCACGAACCCCGTGGCGCCGAGCGCAAGGGCGCGGCTCATCAGCTCCGGCTGCAAGTGGCTCGAGAGGACGCACACGCGCGCGGAACTCCAGCGCGAGGCAAAGAGTCGCATCGCTCCGTCGATATCGCACGACTCCGCATCGAAATCGAGCAGCACGACGTTCGGTGCCTCAGCTTCGAAGCGGAGGGCGTCGGCGATGTCGACGCTCTCGACGAATTCGAGAGCGGGATCCGCACTCAACACGTCGCGCAGCACCTTTGCGAACAAGACCTGTCCGTCGACGATCGCAAAGCGGATCGTCTGCATCGAATACAAAGGGAAAACTCCGTCGGTCCATAGCGCGATCGAGTGTGGTTCCACGCCATCGTAACGCGTTTAGGTTAAGTCAGGATTAATCTCGGTGACGGTGCACGATCGATACGTACTTTCGGCCCAGGCCGGGTCCGCTTGCGAACATTTTGCACTATCGAGCGAGACAAACTCGGGCGTTAGCGCCGCCGCAGGTAGCGTCGTTTTCAAAACCGAACGGCGCCGCGCCGCGTGCAATGTGTGCGGCCACCTCGCCTCTTTCCTCGCAGCTCCTCGGATTTCGGAGAAACGCAATATGCAGAATCGCCCAGCGGTTCCCCTTGCGATCGTCGGGTTGACGGTCGCCATAACCGGCATAGCGTGGGCCGGACCACGCGTCATTCCACTCGCTATCACAACGTGCGCGAGTTCGTCCGCATGCTACAGCGCGACCAACAAGAGCAGCGGCCCCGCCATCCTCGGGAGCGCCGCGGCGGGCACGGGCGTGCGCGGCGCGACGAGCGGCTCGGCCGCCGCGGCCGGAGTGTACGGCTACGCGACGGCCGGCGGAACCGGCGTTATCGGCGTCTCTTCCAGCTCGGCCGGCGTCGAGGGTCGTTCTTCCACCGCGAACGGAATCTTCGCGGACAGCGCGGGCGCGGCACCCGCCGTCGCTGGCAGCGACAGTTCGACGGGGTACGCGGTCGAAGGCATAGCGTCTAAAGGTACGGCAGTTGAAAGTTCGGGCGCGTTGCAAGCGTTCGCGGGAACCGGTCAATTCGCAAGCACCGCATCGAGCGGCGACTTATTGCATCTGGTTAATTCTCAGGGCATTACCGTTTTCTCGATCGATCAGGCCGGCGACCTCTATTTTTACGGTCCCGAACTAGCCTGCGCGCGCTATTACAATTCGACGAACTCTGCCTGCGAAGGCGAGAGCAAACCGCCCGCCGACGCGAGCCCGCACGCTCCCACACAACTGCAGCTGCGCGCGGGTGAGGTCGTTCGACTCGTCCGCTACGGGCAGGCGAGCCTCTCGGCCGGCAGCGCGCGCGTGGCCCTCGATCCGGCCCTTTCCCATGCGCTGGTCAGCACCCGGTCCTATCACGTCTTCCTGACCGGGCAGAGCTCGTCCGCGGATTGGCTGTACGTCGCCGAAAAGACGCAGGCGGGATTCGTGGTTCGCTCTCATGGCACCGATCGTTCAAACGGGAGCTTCGGCTATCGAATCGTGGCCGACGTCCTTCCCGCTCCCGCTTCTACTGTAAAGAGGCCGCTATGATCGTCCACAAACCTGCGGCGCGCATCGCCGCGCTGACCGCCCTCACTTTCGCCGCGGCCGGCGGCGTCGCGTGGGCCCATCTATCGCACACGCTCTCAAGCTGCAGCTCCACGACCGCCGCGTGTCTGGGTGGGACGAATACGTTGGGCGGCGCGGGCGTGCTCGGTACATCGGCGACGGGTATCGGCGTGCAGGGCGCGAGCACGAAGTCCAATCCCGCGGTCGCTGCTTCGACCGCCGTTTCGACGTCGATCTTCGGACGCTCCGTCAGCGGCACGGGCGTCCGCGGGACCTCAGCGACCTCAGACGGCGTGCTCGGCTTCACGAGTTCGACGGCGCAGGCTGCGGTAAGGGCCTATTCCACCGCCAAAACCGCTCCGTTCGCCGTTTCCGCGAATTCGCCGAGCGGCATCGGCCTCGGCGCGATCGGTGCAACCGCGTTTTCGGGAACGGCGTTCGGCATCTGCCCGACGTCCGGCTGTACCTACGACCTGAACCATAATTACGACCCGATCACCGCGCTGACGGTGAATACCGTGGGGACGCAGACACCGTTCGTGCTGCGCAATGCCAAGGGCCAGGTCGTCTTCTCGATCAGTTACTTGGGTGCCGTGTTTTTCGCCGGCAAGCTCGTCTGCCCCAATGCCTCGTTCTCCGTCTACAACTACAAGACGATGCAGTCGTACACGGTTTGCGTTGCGAGCCAGCTCGATCGCACCTTGTTTCGCACGCGCGAAGATCGTCCCGTCGAGACCTACGGCCAGGCGATCCTGGAAGGCGGCGTCGCGCAGATTGCCCTGCCCGACGATTTTACGACGCAGGCGAATACTCGAGGCTCGTATCAAGTCTACTTGAGCGCCCTCGGCGATACCGGCGCGCCGCTCTACGTTGCGGGCCGCTACGCGCGCGGCTTTGTCGTGCGTAGCACGGGTACGGCAAACCGTTCGATCACATTCGCGTATCGCGTCGTCGCGCCGCGAGTCGGCGGAGCGCCGATCGCATCGCCCTCCGCCGAATCCGAGGCGGCAACCGATCGTACGAACCGGGTAGGCCCTGCAGAACTCGCGTCCGTCGCCGGCACGGCGCAAGAGCCGGAACGCGCGGTTCCGCTTGCTGGTCCCACGCCCTGCAGCCTGACGATCTCATGTGAGGAAGGGCAGAACACCAGCACAGGTATCGCCGTCGAAGGCATCTCGAAAACAGGTTACGGCGTGGAAGGCACGAGCCCCGGCAGCGCGGGTATCGGCGTCGAAGGTACCGCTGTCGCGGGGATCGGCGCATACGGCTTGGCGACAACGGGCTACGGCGTCGAAGCGACGTCCGTCAGCGGCACGGCCCTGAGCGGAGCAAGCGCATCGAAGAGCGCCGCAGGCGTACTCGGCGAGTCGCTCGCGAGCAAGGCCGGCGTCGGACTCGAAGCGCTGTCGACGTATGGCTCCGGCATCTCGAGCACCGGCCTGGAGTCGTTCTCCGGCTCCGGCCTCGTGACTGTGAAGGGCAATTACGGCGCCCCGCTCCTCATCGTGCATAATCCCAGTGCGAAGATCGACATCTTCTCCGTCGATGACGGGGGAATCGTCGGCTTCAACGACATCTGGAACTGCCCGGCGGTGTATAGCTCCGCCGAAGGCACCTGTCTTGCCGTCACGTCTTTGACTGGACAGGACGTGCACCGGGTCGAGCGCACCGGCGAAGGGCGGATCGTCGACGGCGTAGCTACGGTAAGACTCGATCCGTGGCTCGCTGCGCACCTCGACCGCTCGCAGACGTACTCGGTCGACATCACCCCGGAAGGTGATTCGACGGGCTGGCTCTACGTCGATAATCGGACGCCGGGCGGTTTCACCGTGCGCGAGCACGGTGGCAGTTCGAACCTGACGTTCGAGTACGACATCGTCGCTAATACCATCGGCACATCGCACTGAAGCGTCCGTGACGGGCGGCGCGCTACGCGCCGCCCGTCCTCCACAAACTCGAAGGATTCACATATCATGCCGATATTGTTGACCAACGACTTTCCACCGGCAGTCGGTGGGATCCAGCGTTATATGGAACGACTCGCTTACGCATTGCACGACATTGGCTGCGACGTGTGCGTGGTAGCTCCGGGCCAGCCCGACGGGCGAACGTACCCATTCCACCTCGAACGTTTCCGCCCCGAGACCGGCTTCGCCCGATTCGTCGAAATGGACCGTGCATTACGCCGCGCACGGCGCCGCTGCGGCGACGGCGTCACGATTTCCTCGACTTGGAATCCGGCCGGCATCGTAGCCGGGCGCGCTCGAAAGCATTACGAGAAGACGGCGGTGTTCGCGATGGGCGCGGAAGTGCTGCGGCAAGATACGGTCCTGCGTCGCACCGCGTTGCGCTCCACGTTCGAGAGCGCCGACGCAATTTTCAGCATCAGCCGCTTTACTTCATCACAGCTGAAAAAGGCCGGCGTCAAGAAGCCGCCGATCCTCGTATACGGCGGCGTCGATCCCGTGGAGCAAGCCCACGAGCCCTCGATGCGGCCGACGATCTTGAGCGTGGGGCGCCTCGTGCGTCGCAAGGGCTTCGACCGAGTGATCGAAGCGCTCCCCGTGTTGAGCCGGTTCCATCCCGACGTGACGTACGATATCGTCGGCGAAGGTCCGGATCGGGAATATTTGATCGACGTCGCCAAGCGGTGCGGCGTCGTGGACCGCGTTCGTTTCCTGGGTTTCATCGACGATAACGCGCTGCGCGCCGCGTATCGCCGCGCGTGGTGCTTCGCGCTCCCCGTGCGACGCGACGGGCACGAGGTCGAAGGCTTCGGACTCGTATATCTCGAGGCGGCGGTTGCCGGCGTACCCTCAATCGGCGGCCGCGATTCCGGTGCGGAGGACGCAATCGCGCACGGAAAGACGGGGCTCGTCGTCGATGGGCGTGACGGCCGCGAGATCAGCGACGCGCTCGAGTTGCTCTTGCGCGACCGCGACTTCGCAGCGCTGCTCGGCAATGCAGCGCGCCGGCGCGCCCTACGCGATTTTTCGTGGCAGCAAATCGCCCGGACCGTCGCGATGGGCGTCGGGCTACGGTCCGGCCAGATGCGCGAATCCTTCCCATTAGGCCAAGTCGACCGGCAAGCAGTGGCGGCGGCCTTCTAGCCGGACCTGTCCCATCACCGGCTGCGCCGCCGCCGAGAAGCCCCGCGGCCGTATGGGCTCGGCAAGGATTACCACCACGCCTTCGCTCGGCTACAGTGCAGCGGCTCGCGAAGGGTGAAGCCGGTAACCGGCTAAGCGAGTATCGGCCGACCTCGGTCGTCGATGCTCGTTTACCGAGCCGTCGCCGCGATTGAATAGACTCGACTCGGAAACGGTTTCGTGCGAGTCGAATCCACATATATACTGTTGCTGCTCCGTGAGCGGATTCACTCGGTCCGACCGCTAGTCACTTCACGTACGGACCGACGCGCAGGATACCCGGCAGCCTGAGCGCGGCATTGGTGATCGTGCGGACGGCGCCGGCTTTGCCGGGCTCGTAGACCGTGATCGCATCGGGCTGGCCGTTGAAGAGGTTCGGGTAGTTCGCGACGTACGCGTAGCCCTTCGAATCGACGCCGACTCCGGTCGGTTGGGAGATTCCCGGGTCTTCCCACCCGCCGGTCTCGCTCTTGGGAATGTCTCCCGTCTTGCCGGCCAGGAAGACGAATACGGCCGAAGCACTGTCACCGACCGGGTTCGCGCCGACGTAGACGTCGCCGTACCGGTCGAAGCTGATGCCGGTAAAGTTGTAGGACTCCGAAGGCGCGTAGGTGCTCGAATAGATCACCTTGGGCGTCACGCTGCCGCGCGCGGTCGTGGGCACGATCAACACGGTCGGCACGCCGTTGGTCGTGTTCGTGACGTAGAGGTTCTTCTGCGCCGGATCCAACGCGAGCGAATACGGCCCGTTGAAATACGACGACGTGATCGTGCGAACCGGATTCGCCTGTCCGTTCGCGGTCGGCGCGAAGACCGCGATCTGCGACTCGTTGGTCTCGAGCACGTAGATGTTGCCTGCGTTGTCGACGACCACGTCGGCAGCGCCGTTGGGGCCTTGCCCGTAGATGCGCCGGATCGGCGCCACGTTTCCGTTCGAGCCGGCTTTGAACTCGAGCACCGCCGACGAACCCGTGCTGTCGAGCTGCTCGGCCACCCACATGTTCCCCTTCGCATCGGCGAAAGCGGACTGCGCCTGCTCGAAGTACGTGTTGCTGCCGCTGATGTCGACCAGCGGTTTCGTATCGTTCGCGGCGCCGGCCGTGAAGCCGAGCAACGTCTTCGATGACAGGTCGGCCACGTACACCGCTTCGTCCGCGATCGGAATCGGCGTTGGGGTCGGGGTCGCCTTGGGCGTGGGCGTGGGCTTCGGAGTCGGTTTGGGCGAGGGCGTGGGTGCCGGGGTGGCGGCAACGGCAAAGGCCGGCACCGCGACGTCACGCGGGTCGGTGATGGCGGTCGAGCTGCCGCCGACGACCGCGACCGCCTTCGACGAGCTCGAAGCGTTCGGCGGATAGACGTACACGCGCGGCGGCGAAGCGTTCGCGACGTACACGTAGCCCGCCGCATCGACGGCGACGCCGAACGCCTCGAGCCCCCGGCCCACGACCGCGCGCGCCGTATGCGAACCGGGGGCGAAGACGTAGACGCCGCCGCTCACCGAAGACGCCACGTACACGTTGCTCGCGCGGTCCACCGCGATCGAGGTCGGCATCTGCAACGGCAGGGTGAAGTGGTCGAGCGGCGCCACGTTGCCGTTGGCGTTGGACGCGTAGATCGTGACGCTGGGCGACCCGGTGCCCCCGAGATTGGCCACGTAGATCTTACCCGTCGGGCCCACCGCAACGGCGGCCGGCTGATCCAATAGCGTCCGGGAGCCGTTGATCACGACCCGTGGCGCGACGTCGCCGTTGGCCCCCGGCGCGAATTCCGTGATGTACCCGTTGCCCGAAACCTGGCCGTTGGCGACGTAGATCGTCCCTTCGGCGGTCACGGCCAGCGCCTCGCCACCGAGCACCGCGCGCGGGCCCTCGATGCGTCGCTCCGCGGCGACGTTATTGCTCAGCGGCGATTTGAAGACCTCGATCGCATACGGATCGCTTTGCGAACCGTTGAGGTAGCTCTCGCCGACGTAGACCAAACCGTGCGCGTCGACCGCGACGTCCTGGGGATAGTAGAAGTCGTTCGAGCTGCTCGACACCGCGTGTTCGACCGGCGCCGCGTCGCCGTTCGCGTTGGAAGAGAACGCGACGACGCCCCAGGGCACATACCCCGGATCGGTGACGACATAGAACGGCCCGTGCAACGTCTTGGCGGCGGTGATGGCGTCGACCGGCTGCTCGATGCCGCTCGAAGTCTGAGCGGTGGTGCCGAGCGACGGCGCCTGCGGCGTGAACCCGCCGCCGCGTCCGCCGCAGCCGGCGGCGGCGCACGCGAGCGCGACGAAGAGGGCAACGGCGACGGTCGACGATGGCTTCATGATCTCATCCTAGCGTTCCGGCCGTCTCAATAGCGTCTACCGCGGCGCCGGGGACCGAAAAGCCTAACGCCGGAGGGCCGCGCGTACCAACGCACCGGGCGACAGCGAGCCGGCGTCGAGTACGCCGCGGAAGCGGCCGCTCTCGTCGATCACCGCGACCGCCGCGCCGAACACATCGGAGATGCCGGCTCGCTGCGCTGCATCGACGAGGGCCCGCCCGCCCGCCGCCACATCGCCGGCCGCCCCCGCAGCCACGCTCCAGCGCCGCGCGTCGATGCCGTAGAGGCGCCCGTACGCCGGTAGCACGCCCGGTGCCGAATCGCGCAGCGGGTCCGCGCTGACTTGCAGTAAGTGCACGCGGCGCGGATCGATGCGGTGCTGAAGGTATGCGAATTTTCCGCTCACCGAGGCGCACGCGCCCGCCGCGCCGTCGGCCGCGGTCGCGAAGGCGAGCAGCACGCGCTTCCCGTGGAATGCTTCAAGGGTGAACCGTTCGCCGCGCTGATCGACGAGGGTCACGCCGCCGAACGGCACGCGCGGGTGCGGCCGAAACGCGCCGCCCGCCGCGCTCAGCCCGAGCGCGACCAGCAGCGCGCCGCCCGCGAGCCATCCGGCACGTCCGCGTTTCACGGCAACAGTGCTCGTACGTCCCGCGTGAGGTCGGCGGTCGGCACGTTCCATGGCCGGCGCGCCCGCGGCGTGCCGCCCGCGTCGAGCAGCACGATCTCGGACTCGTGCGCGAGCAAGTACCCAACACCGTCGGGGTTGGGAATTTTCGCCGACCAGACGCCGTAAGCGCGATAGAGCGGCTCGAGGGCCGCGGCGTCGCCCGTGACGCCGATGAAGCGCGGATCGAACGTGCGCACGAAACGCCGAACTCGGGCCGCATCGTCGCGCGCGGGATCGACGGTCACGAAGACCACGGCCAGCCGCGCGTTCGCGCCGAGCCGTCGCTGCACGAGCGCGAGGGTCGCGAGCACCGTGGGACACACGTCGGGGCAGTGCGTGTAACCGAAGAACAACGCGACCTCGCGACCGCGCAGCGCCGCGAGCGAGAACCGCCTCCCGTCTTGGTCGCGCAGGCCGTTCGCGGGCTGGGGCGCCGCAGCGAGCGGCAATCCGCCCAGCGTCGCGCCGCAGACCGCCGCTAACAGATCGCGTCGCGTCACTGGACGGCGATCTTGGCCATCATGCCGCCGTCCTCGTGTTCGAGGAGATGGCAATGGAACACGAAGGTGCCGCGGATGATCGGGTCGCGAAAATCCATCAACAACTTGACCGTTCCCGGCAGGGGCACGCCGCCGGCGCCCGATTTCGCATACGGCACGTTGACGGTGTCGATCCAGCGGCCCGGCGAGACCGCGACGCCGTTGACCGACTCGACCGAGAAGTGGATTTGATGGATGTGGAACGCATGCAACTCCGACGTCGTGTTGACGACGGTCCACTCTTCCATCGTCCCCGCGCGCGCCACGATTGCGGGCGCCGCGCTCGGATCGTACTGTTTTCCGTCGATGTAGAACTGGCTCGTGTCGTTGTCCTCGCTGAACACGATCGTACGCTTGACTGACGGCGGCGCGAAGGCGCGCGCGAGCAACGGCACCAGCGCGGGACGGCTCGCGACCTTTGCCGCCGGTAAACGCCCGAGGCTCGAAAGCGCTGCCGCGGCACCTTGCGGCGACAGGCGCGCGAGCACCACGTCCGGCACGGGATCGCCGTCCGGACCCGTATCGACGCACTTCGAGCGCAGGACGGTTCCGGCGGCCGTTCCCGTTACCACAAATTCCGCGCGGCCGGCCGGGGGTACGAGAATATCGGGGACCGTGGCGCTGCCCGGCGCGCCGGGATAGGTATCCAACGGAAATCCGTCGAGCGACACCAACGTCACGCGCTGTCCGTCGACCGCGAGATCCGCGTAGCGGTCCGCCGACATATTCACGAACCGGAAGAGCTGCCGCTCCCCGGGCCCGATACCGATGCGCGCTTCGGGCAACCCGTTGACGGTCACGTGATGGTCGTCGCTCGGGCGGCACGGATCGTATCCCGCCGGCGCCGCGGCGAGTCGCCCGCGACCCGGCGCACGCGTGCGCGCGAGCGAACCGAAATCCGGCGTATCTTGCGGATTGCGCAGCAGGATCAGCTGCTGACGGAGCGACCCGAGCCACGGGAAGTGGCGCTCGATGCCGTCGACGACGATGGCGCCGGACATCCCGCTCGTGACTTGCCAGTTCGATTGGCCGTGCGGGTGGGTGTGATACCAATAGATGCCGGGCTGTTCGTCGGCCGGGATGGGGACGACGTAATGGAGTTGCTGCCCCGGCATCGCCATCATCGACACGACGTCGTCTCCCGGTGCGAGCGGCGACGTCAGCATGCCGTGAAAGTGCAGGTTCGTCATGTTCGTCGGCACGCTCGAAACGGGCAGCGCGTTGCGATACGTGATGTCGATCGTGTCGCCCGGCGCGACCTCGATCGTCGGCGCCGTGAAGCGTCCGGCGAACTCGAAGGCAGGTGCCCCGGTTGCCGGGTCGATCGCCGCGGTCAGATCGAGGTGGGCGACGCCGCCCGTGCTGCGAACGACCGGCGGCTGCGGCAAATCGCTGGTATACGATGAACCGCTCCCGGCCGGAGCGAGCGAGACGGCTGCGGCGTTGCAGCCGGCGAGCACGAACGAGAACAGGGCCACCACAAGCAACGGCGACCGCTTTACGGAACGAGCCAACACGAAAGAAAACCCCGGCAAGACGGCGAGTGCGCCGCGCGGTTGCGGCGGCTCGTTTTAGGCTAGCCTAAAATCGCCGTTCGGTCAACCTACTCTACTACTGCGGAGCAGCAGCGCAGTAATCGGTCTCCGACTTCTTGACGTCGGGGTCGAACGGGTTGCCGTCGGCCCGCACGTAGGTGATCGTATCGACGCCCGCGCCGTCGGGGACGAGGATGCGGTTGATCACGATCTTGTGGCCGTCCGGACCCGTCGCGAACTCGACGACGTGTCCGGTCTTGCCCTGACACATGAAATCCTTATCCTGAGACGGTTTGATCTTGTTGGTTTCGAAATTCGTCTTGATCAGGCCCAACGCGTCGGCGTATGGCGTCGCCGAATCCTTGATGAACGTCACCGACGCGACGTCGCCCGCGATGTGCCACTGGTCGATCTTGCGGTTGGGATCGACTTGGCCCGCGCTATTGTCCACGTGGCTCCAGCCCGAAGGGCCGATGAAGGCCACATCCGTGGCGGCGAAGGCAGGCGCCGCAACGGCGGCCAGGGCAAAAGCGGTGAACAAAATGCGTCGCATGGCGCTCATAGTACGTCCCTCGCAGCGTGGCTCCGCTCGCGATTGGGCCAACCGCGAGAAGGCGTCGTGATACAGTCGGTTGATCAGGCTATGGCCGCCGGCGCGATGATGCCGAGTTCGCGACCGGTTCGTTCGAACGCGCCGAGCGCGCGGTCTAAGTCCGCTCTTTCGAGGGAGGCGCTGATTTGCACTCGTACGCGCGCCGTTCCTTCGGGCACGACCGGGAAGCCGAAGCCGGTCACGAAGACGCCTTCGCGCAAGAGTCGGTCGCTCAGCGCGATCGCGAACGCCGTCTCGCCGACGACGATCGGCACGATGGCGCTCGGCCCGTCGAGCGGCTTGAAACCCAGGCGCGTCAAGCCCGCGCGGAAGTAGGCCACGTTTTCACGCTGCTTGCGCACGAGTTCCGGTTCCGCTTCCAGGATCTCGATCGCGCGCAGCGCGCTCGCCGCGACGGTCGCCGGCAAAGCGTTCGAGAAGAGCTGCGTGCGCGAACGCTGCACGAGCGTGTCGATCAGCGCCGCGCTCCCGGCAACGAAGCCGCCTGCCGCGCCGCCCAGGGCCTTGCCGAGCGTACCGGTCACGATATCGACGCGCCCTTCGAGCCCGAAGTGTTCGATCGTGCCGCGCCCCGTCGCGCCCATCACGCCCGTGCCGTGGCTGTCGTCCACGATCGTTACGGCACCGTAGCGTTCGGCGAGCGCCACGATCTCGGGCAGCTTCGCGATGCTGCCCTCCATCGAGAAGACCCCGTCCGTGACGACGAACGCCGTGCCTTCGGCGCTCTGCAGCTTGGCCTCGAGGTCGGCCATGTCGGCGTGCTTGTAGCGCAGCCGTTTGGCGCCGGCCAAGCGGCAGCCGTCGATGATCGAGGCGTGGTTGAGTTCGTCCGAGATCAAGGTCGTGCCGGCCAGGGCGATCGTGGGCAGCAACCCTTCGTTGGCGGCCCAACACGAGACGTAGCTCAACGCCGCTTCGAAGCCCAGGAACGACGCGATCTTCTGCTCCAGCGTGCGATGGATGTCGAGCGTTCCGCAGATGAAACGCACCGACGCCGTGCCCGCGCCGTACTTGCGCAGGCCCTCGATACCCGCGGCGACGACTTCGGGACGGTCGGCGAGGCCCAAATAATTATTGCTGGAGAGCACGACGACGTCGCCCGCTTCTTCCATGTGCGCGTGCGCGGCCATTGGCGTGGTCAGATGCCGCAACCGCTTGTACGTGCCCGCGTCGCGCAGGGCTTGCAGGTCGGCACTCAGTTTGCGTTCGAAGGCGGCGTTCACGGTTGCTCCACGTCGAAGACGATCTTAGCGGCTTCGCCCCCGCGCATCAGTTCGAAACCCTCTTCGAACGCCGCCAGGGGCAGTTGGTGTGTGATGATGGGCCGCAGGTCGACGCGGCCGCTCTTGACCAGCGCTTCGGTTTGATACCAGGTCTCGAACATCTTGCGGCCGTTGATGCCGAGCACGGTGAGACCCTTGAAGATGATCCGCTCCGCGAGGTTGATGCGCACGTCGTCGGGCGGGATGCCGAGCAGCGCGGCGCGGCCGCCGTTGCGCAGGAGGTGCAGGCCCGCATCGATTGCCGACGCGCTGCCCGACATCTCGAGCAGCACGTCGGCGCCGTCGCCTTTGGTCCGGCGCGCGATCTCGTCGAAGAGGCCGGGGTCGCGAGCATCGAACACCGCGTCCGCGCCGACCCGCTCCGCGAGCGCCAGCTTCGCGGGGTTCACGTCGATCGCGAACACCGACGCGGCGCCCGCCGCGCGCGCGACGGGAATCGCCATGAGGCCGATCGACCCGACGCCCGTGATCACGACGCTCTTCGTGCTCACGCCGGCCGCCATCACGGTGTGCACCGCGTTGCCCAGCGGATCGAAGATCGCCGCGAACTCGTCGGGAATCGCGGGGTCGAGCGGCCAGACGTTGACGGCCGGCATCGCGATGTAGGTCGCGAACGCGCCCGCCGTGTCGACGCCGATGATCTCGACGCGCTCGCAGATGTGCGCTTCGCCCGTCCGGCACAGCAGACACACGCCGCACGAGATGTGGCCTTCGGCCGACACGCGCTGACCGACGGCGAGCCCGCGCACCGCGTCTCCGAGTGCCGCAACCGTGCCGGCGAACTCGTGTCCGACGATCAGCGGCGGCTTGATGCGCCGCTGCGCCCACGTGTCCCACTGGTAGATGTGCTGGTCCGTACCGCAGATGCCGGCTTTACGCACGCGGATCAGCACGTCGGACGGGCCGAGCGCCGGCACCGGAACGTCGCCCAGCAGCAGGCCCGGCGCCTCCGAGGTCTTGGAGAGCGCCGTCATCGTCGCGGCAATCGTTCCGCTCGCGGAGGTTCGAGTCAGCATCCAGTCCCGTTTCGCGTGCCCGCCCGGGAAGTCCAGCCGGGCCGCCGGTCGAACGGTCCGGCATGATCGGCCGATTCGTCGAGGTCGTACCGCTCGAACGCTCCCATGCGGCCGATCTCTTCGCTGCCTCCGCTCGCCCCGACATCTGGCGACACATGCCGATCCGGGGCTTCTCGGATCAAACCGCGGTCGAGCGCTGGATCGATTCGGCGCGCTATGCCGCCGAGAGCGGGCGGGAAGAACCCTTCGCGATCGTCGACCGCGCGAGCGGCCGGGCCGTCGGCTCCACCCGGTACCTGGATATCCGGTTCGAAGAGCGCGCGCTCGAGATCGGCTGGACCTGGCTCGCCGGCCACTTCCAGCGGACGGCCGCGAACACCGAGACGAAGTATCTGTTGTTGCGGCAGGCGTTCGAAGAGCGCGACGTCCTGCGCGTCGCCTTCTTCACGGATTCGCAGAACGGCCGCTCGCGCGCCGCGCTCGTGCGCCTGGGCGCGACCTACGAAGGGACGTTGCGCTCGCATCGCGCGCGGGCCATCAATGGCTTCGAGCGCGACAGCGCCGCCTACAGCATCATCGCCGCGGAGTGGCCCGCGATCCGAACGCGCCTCGAATCGAAGTTGCGGCGCCCGCCGCGCGCGTACGGAGCGTAGACGCTCGAGATTTAGCCGTAGCGGCCGGTGATGTAGTCCTCGGTGCGCTTGTCCTTGGGGCGCGTGAAGATGTCGGAGGTCGTGCCGACTTCGACGAGGTCGCCCAGCAGGAAGAACGTCGTGAAATCGGAGATGCGCGCGGCCTGCTGCATCGAGTGCGTCACGATCACGACCGTGTAGTCTTTCTTGAGTTCGCCGATCAGATCTTCGATCTTCGAGGTGGCGATCGGGTCGAGGGCCGATGCCGGTTCGTCCATGAGGATCACTTCGGGGTTGACGGCGAGGACGCGCGCGATGCAGAGACGCTGCTGCTGCCCGCCCGAGAGATCGAGCGCGGAGCGTTGCAAACGATCCTTCACTTCGTCCCAGAGCGCGGCTTGTTTGAGGCTGCGCTCGCAGATCTCATCGAGGGTCGCGCGGTTGTTCTCGCCGTGGATGCGCGGCCCGTACACGACGTTTTCGTAGATCGACTTCGGGAACGGATTGGGACGCTGGAAGACCATGCCGATCCGGTGACGCACGGTGACCGGATCGACGTCGGCGCCGTAGATGTCGGTGCCGTCCAGGGTTACCGTTCCGGTCACGCGGGCGCCCGCGGTCAGATCGTGCATGCGGTTGAGCGCGCGCAGAAACGTCGACTTTCCGCAACCGGAGGGACCGATCAGGGCCATCACGCGGCGGTCGGGGATCTTCAAGTTCGCGCTCTTGATCGCGCGGAACGAGCCGTAGAACACGTCCATGTTCTCGACGTTCATCTTCTCGGTAAGCGACGACGCGGCCGACTGCGATTCGAGTATGGACATCAGGACTTCCCCGTGAGACGAATCGTGAGTTGCCGCCCCACGACGCGCGCGACGATGTTGAAAATCAGGACCATGACCAAGAGCACGAGGGCCGAGCCGTTCGCGATTTGATCGGCGTCGGGAACCAGCGCTTCGCGATGCGTGGACCAGAGGTGGACGGCGAGCGTTTCGGCCGTGTGGAAGGGGTTGAAGTCGTACGCGCTCTTCCCGTACGACACCGAGGCGCCGGCCGTGAACACCAGCGCCGCGGTCTCGCCGAAGATGCGCCCGGAGACCAGCACGATGCCGGTCGTCAACGGGCCGATGGCGCTCGGCAGAATCACCTTGACGACCGTTTGCCACTTGGTGGCGCCCAGGCCCATCGAGGCTTCCCGAAACGTATCGGACACGCTGCCCAGGGCCTCCTGGGTCACGCGCATCAGGGCCGGCAGGTTGAGCAAGGTCAAGGTCAGCGCGCCGCCGATCGCCGTGAAGTGCCAATGAAAGGTCTGCACGAAGATCAACAACCCGAAGAGGCCCATCACGATAGAAGGCACCGTCGCGAGCGATTCGGCGCTGAACTGCACCAGATCGCGGAAGCGTCCGCTGCCGGCGTATTCCTGCAGATAGACGCCCGCACCGATCGAAATCGGCACCGTGAAGATCAAGGTCAAGAACAGAATATAGAATGAGTTGAATATCTCGGGGCCGATGCCGCCGCCCGCATCCGACGCCGACGGGTAACCCGTCAGGAAATGCCACGAGATCTCGCTCCAGCCTTGCACGAACTCGTAGCCGATGAAGACCAGCAGCAAGAGCACGATCGACGACGCGGCCGTCCACAGCACGCCCGTCATGAAGCGGTCGAGCGCGCGGCGCGACCGGGCGCGGTCGCTCGAGAGGCGCCCGCGGCTCGCAACGGTGCTCACGATCGCCTCCGCCATCAAGCCCGCTTCCGCAGGGCGTAGTGAATCAGCGTGATCAAGCCCATCGAAATCAATAAGAGCAGGAACGCCATCGCGAAGAGGGCGTGCTGCAGGCCCGAGCCTTCCGGCGCGTCGCCCATATCGAGGATGATCTCCGACGTCAAGGCGGAGGCGGGCCGCAAGAGCGAGCTCGGCAACACGTTGGCGTTGCCGAGCACCAGCTGCACGGCCAGCGTCTCACCGATCGCACGCGCGATGCCTAGAATGATCGCGACGGCCAAACCGCTCGAGGCCGCGGGAACGAGCACGCGCGAGATCGTCTCCCAGCGCGTGGCGCCCAGCGCAGCGGAGCCCTCGCGCAGCGCGTTCGGCACGACGCGCAACGCGTCTTCGGAAAGCGAGATCACCGTCGGCAGGATCATGATGGACAGAACGACGCCCGCGGCTAACAGCCCGTCGCCTTCGACCTTGAACACCTTGGCGATCAGCGGGACGAGCAACGTGAGCCCGAGCCAGCCGTACACGACCGACGGAATGCCGACCAAGACTTCGATGGCCGGCTTCATCGCGCCGGCGACTCGGCGCGGCGCGAGTTCGGAGAAAAAGACGCCCACCGCCACGCCGAGTGGGCCGCCCACCACGATCGCGAACGCCGTGGCGACGAGCGAGCCGGCGATGAACGGAGCGGCTCCGAACTTTCCGCCTAGCGCGTCCCAGTCAGGTGAGAACAGAAACGTGAAGAGCGAATAATGATCGACGAAGAACAGCTTCGTGCCGCTCCAGGCCAGGTAAAGCAAGATCAGCGTGATGGCGACCACGAAGATCCCACTGCACAATACGAGGAAGAACAGGGCGACCCGCTCGTCGCGGTGCGCCTTCCCGGCCCGAGCCCCTACCATCGAATGGACGTTCCCCTCATCGGTTCGAGTGCCCAGGGGCGAACGAAGTCGCCGCAGCGATAGCTTCGCCGCCCCTGCGGCCCCACTCTTTCCGCGGACGCGGACCTAGCGATCGTTCTCCGACACTTTCATGTCGCGAACCAGGATGTACCCGGTCTTGTGCATGAGGTCGCTGTTGCTCTCGAGGAACGCGATGAAGCGGGAGATGTCCTTGTTCGGTGTCCCGTTGGTGTAGATGTGCTCGTACGACCAGAAGGGATACTTGCCGGAAATGACGTCCGCATCGTTGGCGGCTCCCCCGTCGATCGACACTTCGGTGACGCCGGTCTGATTGTGGGTGCCCGAGAACGACGCGTACGAAACGGCGCCGTCGGTCTGCTTCACCTTCTGGACCACGGTGCCGGTCGCGTCCTCGACCAGAGAGTTGTTCGCGATCGAGGCGCTGCCCATCAAGGTCTTCACGAAGACGGCCCGCGTGCCGGAGCTCGTGGGACGGTTGATCACGGTGATCGCGAGGTCCTTACCGCCCACATCCTTCCAGTTCGTCACCTTGCCCGAGAAGATGTCCTGGATCTGCTTCTTGGTCAGATTCGTGACGCCGCTCGCCGGGTTGACGATCACCGAGAAGCCGATGACGGCGACCTTGTGATCGACCAGATCCGGGGCGTTGGTCGCGAGGATGTCGGAATCGCCCAGGTCGACCGACTTCGAGGCGACGAGCGCGAGGCCGGTACGCGAGCCGCCACCGGTAACGCTGATCTTGACATCGGGGTTTTGCGCTTGGTACGCCTGCGCCGCGGCCTGAACGAGGGGCTGCAACGCGGTCGAGCCGGCGGCGCTGATGTTGACGTCGGCGAAGGCGAGCGACGGCGCGAGCAGCGCCGCGCCGAGGGAGAGGACCGCGAAACGTGCGGACCTGGACATGGTGAACCTCCTGGTGAATCCGAAAAATGAAAAAGAGCGCGCGGGCTCGATGGTCGCAGCCGCAGCCTAAGGCGGACTTAACGGAAGGTTAAGACTTCCTTAATCACCGAAGGCGGAGGCGAGGGAGCGTCGAGCGACTCGACGCACAGCAGGCGAGCTTCGCGCAAGGTGAGTTCGGTCCAATAGCGCTCGACGAAAGCGAGCAGGGCTCGGCGGTCGGTCTCCGGCTTGGACGCGCTCATTTCTTCACTAGTATGCGGGCATCGCCTTATCGCCGGGTTATCGCGGGCTTAAGGCCAAGAGAGAGGTCGTGCGCGAACACGTCCGGAGCGGAACCGAGGTCGTCGACGGCCTGCGCGGCATCGCGATCCTGCTGGTCCTGATCTACCACACTTGGCTCTTCTCGTGGCTGACCCCGGAGCTGACGGTCCTGGGACATAGCGTCCCGGTCGACGTCGTGGCCCGCTCCGGATACCTGGGAGTCGAGCTGTTCTTCGCGATCAGCGGCTTCGTGCTGTTCTTCCCGCACGCCGAATTCGCGCTCCACGGCGGTGCGCTACCCGGCCTGCGGGACTTCGCCTACCGCCGCTTCATCAAGATCGTGCCGTCGTATGTGTTGGCGCTGGCCGCCACGGCGGTCGTGGCGGCCCCGCTGTTTCACTCCGCACGCGATCTCGCGGCGGCGCTCGCGAACCACATCTTTTTCGCACAGAACTCCTGGAACGACGCTTTCGGGCCGGTGAACTCCGTCTTCTGGAGCCTCGCGATCGAGGTGCAGTTCTATCTCTTCTTCCCCGCGATCGCGCGCGCGTTCCGTCGCCGGCCCCTGCTCGCGGCCGCGCTGATGATCGCCCTCGCCCTCGGTTATCGCTACGCGACGGTCAACTGCTGCCTGCAGACCGAAACCGTCGAACGGCAGTTGCCGGCGTTCCTCGACGTGTTCGCCCTCGGCATGCTCGCGGCGTACGCGGTCGTCTTCCTGCGCACGCGCGTGGCCGGCTTGGAACGCTACCGCTGGGCCTTCACGCTCGCCGCCGCGCTCTGCGTCTGCGCGTGCTTCGCGCTGCTGCAAGGTGCCGATGCGGTCACGTACGAGAACGGCGGCCGCGAACGCTGGATTCTCGCGCACCGCACGCTCATGGCCGCAACGGTGGCCGCGCTCGCCGTCGCCTCGTGCTTCGCGGCGCGCTGGTGGCGCGCGCTCATCGCGAATCCCGTCTTCGTGTTCTTATCGGTGCTGTCGTACAACCTCTATCTGTGGCACACGCTGATCCTCATCTGGATGTGGCGCCACGACGTGCCCCGAGCGGCGACCGCGAATCCGCACGACGACCCGCACTGGAAGCTCGTCTACATCGGTCTGGGCTGGAGCGTCTGCCTTGCGGTCTCGGCGGCGATTACCTATTTCATCGAACGGCCGTTGCTGACGACGGTCAGGCCGCACGCCTTCGCCTTCGACTGGGGGCGGCTGACGCGCCGCGCCGGACTCAAGCCAGCGCCGCCGCCGACCTCGACGTCGGAAACACGCACGTGAACGTCGCGCCGAGTCCGAACTCCGACTCGGCGGTCACGGTGCCGCCGTGGGCCTCGACGATCTGCTTGACGATCGAGAGTCCGAGCCCGGTGCCCGAGGCGTCGCGCGCGCGCGAGCGATCCACCACGTAGAAGCGTTCGAAGATGTGCGGCAAATCGTTGAACGGGATGCCGACGCCGGTGTCGCGCACGACCAGCCACGCGCCGAAGTCGCGCCGCTGTACGGAGATCTCGACGGTGCCTCCGGCCGGCGTGTGGCGTAGCGCGTTGTCGATCAGGTTCACGAGGACCTGAGCGAGCCGATCCGGATCGCCGTCGATGCGCGCGGCCTCGCCTTCGAAGCGCAGGTGCACGCCCAGTTGTTGCGCGCGCGGTTCGAACGTCCGCAGGATGTTCGTCGCGACGCTCTCGAGATCGACCTCCTCGCGGCGCAGACGCAGGCGGCCCCATTCCGAGCGCGCGATGTCGAGCAGGTCCTCGACGAGCTGCACCATACGGTCGACTTCGCGCTTGATGCGCGGCAGGAACATCTTCAGCGCTTCATCGTCACCTTCGTTATCGAGGATCGTCTCGATCATCAGGTTGATCGAGGAGAGCGGCGTGCGCAACTCGTGCGAAACGCTGGAGATGAAATCGCGCCGGGTCTGTTCGAGTTCGTGCAGGCGGGTTTCGTCGCTCGCGATCACGAGCACGCCGGCGCTGCCGTCCAGCGGCAAGGTCGCGACGGTCAACACGCGCGAACCGGCGGGCCCGGTCAGCGAGACGCGGCCGCGCGACGGGTGTCCGGCCAGCGCTTCGCGGACGCGGCGATCCAAGTCGAACGACGGCACCGCCTCGATCACCGCGCGGCCCAGTACCGGCCGCGAGCCGAATTCGAAGATCGTGGCCGCGGCGGCGTTGAGCGACTCGATCTGGCCGCGGCCGTCGACGATCACGATGCCGACGGTCAGCGAGCGCAAGAGCTGTTCGAAGCGCGAGTCCGGTTCGGCCGGCTGGACGGCCGGCGGCAACGGCGCGGGCGCGCGCCTAGCGGAGCGCACGCGCGTCGCCCCGACGACGCCGGCGACGCAGCCGCCGAGCGCCGCGAGAAGCAACTCGACGCTCACGGGGGCTGACACGGTCCCTGCCTACTCTTTGAACATGTAGCCGCGGCTGCGCACCGTGACGATGTGCTGCGGGTTGTTGGGATCGATCTCGATCTTCTCGCGCAACCAGCGCACGTGCACGCTGATCGTCTGGTGTTCGCCCTCGAAGTCGTATCCCCAGACTTTGTCCAGCAGCGTCTGACGGGTCACGACGCGCCCGCGGTTTTCCATCAGGACGTGCAGCAGGCTGAACTCTTTGGGAGCGAGCGAGACCGTGCGGCCGCGAACTTGCAACGATTGACGCGACGGGTCGAGTTCGATCTCGCCGACCGAGATCGCCTCGCTGCGGGGTGCCGAGTCGCCGTTCTGCCGGCGCAAACGCGCCTTGACGCGCGCCAGGAACTCGTGCAACGAGAAGGGCTTGGTCACGTAGTCGTCGGCGCCGAGTTCGAGCGCCAAGACCTTGTCGATCTCCTGGTCGCGCGCGGTCAGCATGATGATCGGCACGCCGCTGGCCTTGCGGATCTCCTTGCACGCCTCGATGCCGTCGAGCACCGGCAGCATGATGTCCATGATGATCAAATCGGGACGTTCGCTCGCTGCCAAGGCGACCGCCGTCCGGCCGTCCCCGGCCGTCGCGACCGTATAACCGTTGCGTTCAAGGTTGAAGCGCAAGGTTTGCAGTATCGCCGACTCATCGTCGACGATTAATATTTTCTTAACCTGCGGGCCTGTGGCCACCATCGTTCGTTTTCCCCCCGGGGACGCACGCGCCCCGGCTCGCCGGCATGGCGTAATCGGCGCCGTGCAAGGGACACGGAGCCGCGAGTAAGATACCGTACATTAAGACATCAAGGCAAGGAGGAAGGTTGGCTAGGGTTCCCGTGCTAGACGAGTTGAGCGCCGCCATGCCGCTCGACGCAGGCGCCCGGCTCATCCTGCGCGCGCTCTACGCCGAGGTCGTCGCGCCCGTTCCGGCCGTGCTGCGCGGCGACGATACCGCGAGCGTCCACGACATGCGCGTCGCCATCCGCCGCTTGCGCTCCGCGATGAGCGCGTTCCGCGAATGCTTCCCGAGGAAACGCTGGGCGGCCGCGCGCTCGCGCATGCGCCGGCTGGGCCGCAAACTGGGCGAAGTCCGGGACGCGGACGTGCACCTCGGTGCCCTGCGCGGGCGGCTCGGGGGCGCCTCGCTCGACGAACGGCCCGGCATCGCCGCCGCGCTGGAGCTCCTGCGCGAGCGGCGCCGGCGCGCGCTCGGCGAACTTGCGGTCGAACTCTCGCAATTCGATCGCGACGCCTTCGCGGAATTGCTCGCATGAAGACGCGCCGGCTCGGCCCGTTCCTCGCGCGCGCCATTCGCAAGCGTTCGCGACGCGTGCTCGAGGACGGGCCACCCGCGATCGGACGCGGGCGCGACGCCGATCTGCACGCGCTGCGCATCGCGGTCAAGCGACTGCGCTACGCGGTCGAACTCACGAAAACGTTCGCACCCGAGGCGGCGGAGACGCTCAAGCAGCTCGCCCGGCTGCAAGAAGCGCTGGGCTCCCTAGCCGACGCCGATGCCTTCGCGCGCACCTATGCGGCCTTGGGCGCCGAACTGAGTCCGGGCGATCCGCGCCGGCCCGGCATCGACGCGCTCCGAGAGGCGACGCGCGCCGAGCGCGGCCACGCCCTCGCCGCCGTTCGCGCGCTCTGGGCCGGCGACGAAACGGGTAGCTATCCGGAGAGGCTGGCGGCGTCGATTTCGGCGACGCTGGGCTCGTTATCCGAGAAGGGCGAGTCGTAGCTGGGTCGACGAACGCCCTCGAAACCGAGCGTGACGCCGAAGGCGCGTTCGAAGAGGTCGGACTTGAAACGGGCGCCGCCGAGTTCGCTCGAGATGTCCTGCGACGCTTCGACGCGCACCATCACGTGGGGCAACGTCACCGCAACCGCCAGCGAGGAAACGACGCCGAGATGGCGGCGATCCAGCCCGTCGGCGAGGCGCAGGATGCCGCCCAACCCCTCGATCTTCGCGCGGACCGCGGGCGACGCATCGGCCCACTCCGGATGGGTCGGCTTGGGCAGCGCTTTGCGGTGGTAGCGCACGAGGGTAGCGATCAATTCCACCTCCTCGGGGCGCCAACCCGGCAGGCCGGCGTTGCGCACGATATAGGCGCTGTGTTTGTGATGGGCGCTCGGCGAGATCGCCACGCCGACGTCGTGCACGAGCGCCGCCGCGAAGAGCACGTCGCGGTCCGCGGGCTCGAAGCGATGCACGTCGCGCAGCTGATCGAAGAGTTGCAGCGCCAAGCCGGCGACGTGATTCTCGTGCACGCCCAACCGGCCGAAGCGGCGCGCCAGCGCGTGCGCGGCGTCGAAACGCCTGGTTCGTTCGTCGCCCAACTTGCGCGCGACCGCGATGTTGCGCTCCAAATAGTCGACCACGATACCTTCGCGCAGCGCCCGTTCGCTGACGATCAATTCCTCGCGCCCCAGCGCCTCGAGCACCGCGATCACGATCGCGTTGCCGGCCACGATGATGTCGCTGCGGCGCGGATTCATGCCCGGCATCTTGCGCCGCTCGGCGGGCGTGAGCCGGACCATGGTCTGCTGCAGCGCACGCAGGCGGTCCAAGCGTAACGCGTAGCCGTGCGCGCGCTGCGTCGGCAGGCCCGATTCGGCCGCATCGAGCGCGGCCAACCCCAACACGGTTCCCGACGTGCCGATCAAGGTGTCGAAGCGATAGTCCGCGAGCTGGTGGGCGACCGGCGCGAGCAACGAACGCACGTGCTTCTCGAGCGCGCGGTAGCCGATGCCCGCGGCGCTTTCGTCGCGCATGTACTCCTCGTAGAGCCGCAGGCTACCGAGCCGCACGCTGTGCAGGAAGTACGCGCGATCGGCATCGCCGACGATGAACTCGGTCGACCCGCCGCCGATGTCGAAGATGCACGCAACCCGGTCGCCGAGCGGGAACCCGCGACTGACCCCCAGGTGAATGAGGCGCGCTTCCTCGACGTCGCCCAGCACTTCGATTTCGATGCCGCTCGTCGCGCGGACGGCGGCCAGAAACTCGTCGCGGTTGGACGCTTCGCGCACGGCGGAGGTCGCCACGGCACGCACGTCGCTCGCGCCCGCGGCGCGCGCGGCCTCGGCGAACTTAGCGATGGCCGCGACACCGCGCTGAACCGCCTTCTTGCTCAGGTGGCCGCGCGCCAACGCCTCGCCGCCCCCCAGACGTACCATTTCGCGCGCTTTGAGAATCGTTCGCGACGTGCCGAAGCGCGGATCCAATTCGACGACGATCAAATGGATGGAATTCGTCCCGACATCGATCGCGCCAAGGAGCATCGCTCCCCCCGCTACTCGAAGCGCGGTACGCGCACCTGGCGCCCGGGCGAAAGAACTCGGCCGAGAGGGGCCGTTGCGAGCGCGGTAGCAGTCTGCCCGATGATCTGTTGTGCGGGATATCCGTTCGTCGACGGCGGCGACACGACGTTCGAAGTCGAGACCTCGAGGATCAAGTACGGGAGCGGCGCGCTGCGCGAGGTGGGCGCCGAGGCGCGCGATCTCGGCATGACCCGCGTCGCGCTCGTGACCGACCCGCAACTCGCGCAGATGGAGTTCGTGGCCACCGTTGCCGAATCGCTGCGCGCCGCGGGCTGCGACGTCGCGCTGTATGCGGAGTCGAGCGTGGAACCGACGGACGTCTCGTTCCTCGCCGCGGCCGAGTTCGCGAAGGCCGGCGCGTTCGACGGATTCGTGTCGGTGGGCGGCGGTTCGTCGATCGACACCGCGAAAGCCGCTAATCTCTACGCCACCTATCCCGCTGCGTTCGACGCGTACGTGAACGCGCCGCTCGGCCGCGGCCTGCCGGTGCCCGGGCCGCTGCGCCCGCACATCGCCTGCCCCACGACCTCGGGTACGGGCGCCGAGGTCACCGGCATCGCGATCTTCGACTACCTCGAACATCGCGCGAAGACCGGCATCGCCTCCAAACGCATCCGCCCGACGCTCGGCGTCATCGATCCCGACGTGACCGCGAGCCTGCCGCGCACCGTCGTCGCGTGCAGCGGTTTCGACGTGCTCTCGCACGCGCTCGAGAGTTACACGGCGCGACCCTACACGGCGCGCGAGCGCCCCGCGACGCCGTCGGCGCGCCCCTCGTCGCAGGGTGCGAACCCGTTTTCCGATATCGCGTGCATGGAAGCGATGCGCATCCTCGGCCAGTACATCGTGCGCGCGGTCTCCGATCCAGGCGATATGGAGGCGCGGGAGCGCATGATGTTCGCGGCGACGCTCGCCGGCATCGGCTTCGGCAACGCCGGCGTGCACGTTCCGCACGCGATGTCCTACGCGGTCGCGGGCCTCGTGCCCGAATACCGCGCCCCGGATTATCCGGCTCGCGAGCCGATCGTACCGCACGGCATGGCCGTCATCGTCAACGCGCCGTCGGTTTTTCGTTACACCGCGGGCGCGAATCCCGAGCGCCATCTGCACGCCGCGCGTTTGCTGGGCGGCGATGCGACGGCCTCCGATCTCGGCGAGGCCGGCGACGCCCTGGCCGAGCGCATCGAAGCGTTGATGCGCGCCACGGGCATGCCCAACGGCGTCGGCGGCGTCGGCTTCGAGCGGAAGGACGCCGCAGCGCTCTCCGCCGGCGCGGCGGCGCAGCGGCGCCTGTTATCGAACGCGCCGCGGCCCGTGGGGCCGGCCGAACTCGAGGAGCTCTTCGCGGGGGCGCTGGCTTACTGGTAGTTCGACGAGTCGGATTCGTAGCCGAGCTGACGCGAGAGCTCGCCCGCGATCGCGCGGGCGGTAACCGAAAGTTTTTCGACGCGTTCGAGGGTCATGCGCGTCGTGGGTCCCGAGACCGACATCGCGCCGATGCAATCGTTGCGCCGGTCGAAGATCGGTACGGCCAGACAGCGCACGCCCTCTTCCATCTCCTCGTTATCGAGACAATAGCCGTTCTTACGGATCGAGGCGAGTTCGGCTTCGAGCGCGGCGCGGGTGACCAGCGTGCGCGAGGTGTAGCGCCGCATCGGCGCCGAGAGCACGGGTTCGCGAAACTCGGGCGGCCGGAAGGCAAGGATCACCTTGCCCGTGCCCGTGCAGTACAGCGGCGCGCGCATGCCGGGAGCGGTGAACATCTTGACCAAATGCAGGCTCGCGACCTGATCGAGGTAGACGACTTCGCTCTCGGTCGCGGTGACGAGATTCGCCGTCTCGCCCGAATTGCGCATCATGCGTTCGAGATACGGGCGCGCCACGAGCCGCAAATCGAGGTGCACGTCCGCGGCGCTGGCCAGCGTGAAGATGCGCGAACCCAAGTGATAGCGGGAGCTATCGGGGTCCTGCCTCACGTAGCCGCGATCGACGAGCGTTGCCAAGAGCCGGTGGACCGTGCTGACGTGCAGGCCCACGAGTTGTGAGAGCTCGCTGATTCCCGTCGCGCCACGGCGCGAGGCGAGCGATTCCAGTACGTCGAGCGTACGGTCGACCGACTGCACCTTCGGTCTGCCGGAACCGGTCGTACGGCGAACCTTCGGCGTCTTGCTTGGCTTCGAAAGAGTTTCCATAGCGCGAAAGTCATTTTTGCCCGCCCCGCAGGGCGCTTCCTTCGTCCTGCGAAGGCTCGGCCCGGTGCCCGCACCGCTCCTGGCTCTGATCCGGCTAGCCCGTCTGAAGTTTTTGGCAGGCGGGCTCGCGGGCGGAGCCCTCGGCACCGCAGTGGCCGCTTACGAAACCGGGCGCGCCGACTGGAGCGCCTACGCGCTGGCGCAGCTGGCGATCTCGTCGTTTCACCTGATGACGCAGTTCGCCAACGACTACTTCGATCGCGAGTGCGACGCCCTGGCCACGCCCACACCGTACTCGGGCGGCAGCGGTGTGCTGGTCTCGGGCGCGTTGCCGCCGCGCGCGGCGCTGCTCGCCGCGCTGGCGTGCGCCGCGGCCGGCGGGATCGCGAGCGTCGCGCTGATGGCAACCGGGCGCGGACTCGCCGCCGGGACCGCCGCCGCGATCGCGGTGCTGGCCTGGTCTTACTCGGCACCCCCGCTCCGTTTGCTCGCGCGAGGGTTCGGCGAGGCCGATACGGCGCTGGTGGTGGCGGTGCTCGTGCCGCTCTGCGCCTACGCGGCCCAGCGCCATGCGTTCGACGTGCGCGCGGTGGCGAGCACCCTTCCCGCAGCCGCCGCGATGCTCGCGATGATGTTGGCCGTCGAGTATCCCGACCTCGCGGCCGACGCGGCCGGCGGAAAACGGAACCTGGTCGTACGGCTCGGCCCCGAGGGCGCCAAACCGCTCGCGATCGCGGCCTCGACCGCCGTTTACCTGGGCGTCGGCCTCGCCTTGGCGCTGGGCGCCCCGCCGGGGTTCGCGCTCCTGGAGGCCCTGACGCTTCCGGTCGCGATCGGCTACGCGCGGGCCGTCCGCGCGCGCCCCGGCGGCGATCCGGCGGCCGACGAGGCGCTGGCCGCACGCGGCGTGGCCTTCTTCTTTCTGGTCGCGGCGCTGGGCGCGCTCGGGTACGCGGCGGCCCCGCACGCAACGGACCGCACCCGTGCGGCGGTTGGGAGCGGTGTGATAGAGGCAGCGAGCATCGCGGAACGGGTCAACGCCGCGCTCGACGCGGTGCGGCCGGGCATCCACCGCGACGGCGGCGACGTGTGGCTCGTCCGCGTCGAGGAGCCCGTGGCCTACGTGCAGATGGTCGGCGCCTGCGGCGGCTGCGCGATGGCGACCGCGACGCTCAAGGGCGCGATTGAAACGGCCGTGCGCGATCGCTGCCCCGAGATCGAGCGGGTCGAAGCGCTCTGATGCGCGCGGCGCCGGCCGATGCGGCGCCGGCCGATGCGACGCCGGCTACGCCAGTTCGTCGGCCTGGGCGGCCTTGAAGAGCGACGTCAGGTAGGACTTGGCGGCCTGGTAGGTCTCGCCGAGCTCGACCCGGACGTCGAGATCTTTCGAGCCGATATCGATGATGGCCACGGCCGCCGCAACGACGTCTTCGTCGGCCGATGGTCCGCTTGAATTTCCCATGCGGGTCAGGTTCTCGCTCGGGCGGCACGCACCCGCGCCCTCGCCTTCGCGGAACCCGCGTAGCCCGGCTCGAAGAACGAACGGCATGGATCTACCGGAGCGGCGCTTGACGGCCGAGGAGTACTCAAGGCTCGAGGCGCTGTCGGACCCGTTCCCCACGCCCACGCGCCGGCATAGTCGGATCGTGAAGAACCTCGTTGCGGCGCTCGGGCCCGCCGTGCTCGCGCACGGCTGCGAATACTTTGCGGGCGACGCGAAGATCGTTTCCCCGGATGGCGATCGCACGATTCCCGATTTCGTCGTGACGTGCGACGAACGCGACGGCGCGCTGCCCGACGACGAGGAGAACATCGTACGGCACCCGTGCGTGATCGCCGAGGTCACCTCGCCGTCGACGGAAGCCGTGGACCGCGGTCCGAAGCTCGACATCTACGCGTCGATACCGGACGTCACGCACTATGTGCTGATCGAGTCGCGCCGCAAACACGTGACCGTCTTCGAACGCGCGAGCGACGGAGCGTTGCGTCACCGGCCCGCGGTGCAACGCCTCGTCTTCCCGTTTCTGCCGAATGGGATCTCGATCGACGTGCTCTACGCCGGCGTCTCCGTTCCCGATCTTCGTTGAGGGCAACGCCATGGCGAAGATAGCGGTGACCGGCGCGGCCGGGACGATCGGCACGAAGCTCTGCGCGGACCTCGCGCGCGATCACGACGTCGTGCGCATCGATCTCCGCGACGCGGACGTCGTCGCCGACGTGCGCGACCTCGCGGCGCTCGAGCGCGCCTTCGCGGGCTGCGAGACCGTCGTGCACCTCGCGGGCGTCGCCGTGGTCGAAGCGTCGTGGGACGACGTCTACGGACCGAACATCCTCGGGACGTACAACGCCTTCGAAGCCGCGCGCCGCGCGGGCGTCAAGCGGGTGCTCTTCGCGAGTTCCAACCACGCCGTCGGCGGATACGAAATCGATAACGCGCCCGCGCTCTACGAACCGCGCTTCGGCCTCGTCGTGCCCACGGACGGGCCGTTCCGGCCCGACTCGCTCTACGGCGTCTGGAAGGCGTTCGGCGAAGCTCTCGGGCGCTATTACAGCGATGCGTTCGGCTTGCAGGTGACGTGCGTGCGGATCGGTTCGATCACCGCCGCCGACGACCCGCGCGACGAGAGCGTGCGCCGCTCGTCGGGCTGGCTCGACCTCACCGACGAGCAGAAGTTCGCGCGCTATGCCGCCACCTGGATGTCGCAGCGCGACTTCGCGCGGCTCGTGCGCGCCATCCTCGCGCGCGACGTCGCCTTCGCCGTGGTGTACGGCGTCGGGGATAACGCGACGCGCTTCTGGGATCTCGAGCCAGGCCGCGCGATCTTCGGCTTCTGGCCGCTCGACGGCACGTAAAGGGAGGTCACCATGTCGCCACTGGAAACCGAAGTCGCGAATTATCGCGCGCCCGTGGAGCGCGAGGTGGAATCCGAGGATCTGCCCGTGTCGGGCCGGATCCCGCCCGAACTGAACGGCTCGTACGTCCGCAACGGTCCGAACCCGCGCGGCGCGTCGGGGCACTGGTTCTTCGGCGACGGGATGCTGCACGGCATCCGGCTCGACGGCGGCCGCGCGCGGCGCTACGCGAACCGCTGGGTGCGCACGTCCACGTTCGAGACCGGCGCGCGCTCGATCAACGGCGACGGCACGGTCGACCTCCGCGCCGGCGTCGCGAACACGAGCGTCGTCGCCCACGCGGGACGCGTGTTCGCGCTCGTCGAGTCGTCGTTTCCCTGCGAGGTCACGACCGGGCTCGAAACGCTCGGCGCATACGATTTCGGCGGCCGGTTGCGCACGCCGATGACGGCGCATCCCAAGATCTGTCCCCTGACCGGCGAGTTATTGTTTTTCGGTTACTCCCCGATGCCGCAGTTACCGGCGCTCGCGTTCCACCGGGCCGACGCCGCCGGAACGCTGGTCGAGTCGCACGCGATCGAGGTGCCGGGGCGCACGATGATGCACGATTTCGCGATCACGCCGGGCCACGCGATCTTTCTCGACCTGCCGGTCGTCTTCGATCTCGAGCGCGCGAAGGCGGGCACGATGCCGTATTGCTGGAGCGACGACTACGGCGCGCGGCTCGGCGTCATGCGGCGCGGCGGCGACGGATCCGTGCGCTGGTTCGAGATCGAACCGTGTTACGTATTCCACGTGCTCAACGCCTTCGAGGAGGGCGGGCGGATCGTGCTCGACGCGGTGCGTTATCGTGAGATGTGGCGCGCGAGCGCCGATACGTTCGGCGACGCGTTCCTGCACCGTTGGACGCTCGATCTCGTAAGCGGGGCCGTCTCGGAGGCGCAACTCGACGACACGCCGGTCGAATTTCCGCGGACCCTCGAATCACGCACCGGGCTGGCGTATCGTTACGGCTACGCGCTCGGTGAATTCGACGGCGAACGTAGCGGCATCGTGAAGTACGACCTCGCGACGCGCGCGACGTCGCGCTTCGTCTGCGACGCCGGAAAACAGGCCGGCGAATTCGCCTTCGCCGCCGCACCCGGCGCGCGCGCCGAAGACGACGGCTGGCTCGTGGGCTACGTCTACGACCGGACGAACGGAACGAGCGATTTCGTGATCCTCGAGGCGCGCGAACTCACCCAAGTCGCGGGCGTGCGCTTACCGCAGCGCGTCCCCGCCGGATTCCACGGCACGTGGCTGTCCGCGGACGCTTAGCGGCGGGTCGGTTCCGTTCGCAGGACCAGCGCTGCCGCGTCGTCGTTACCGCGTTTTTTCGCGAGGACGAGTCGCGCGACCGTGCGAGCGGCGTCGAGTCCGGGGCGTTCGTACACTAAGCGGGCCGCCTCGGCGAGTTCGACTTCACCGTGCAGCGGGTCGCGAGCGTGCTCCGTGATGCCATCGGTGTAGAATACGACGAGCGCATCGCCGAAGAGCGTTTCGACGTATTCGCGCGCGCCGTGCGTCTCGAAGATACCGAGCGGTAAATTCGCCCGTACGTGCTGTAGGTAGCGTTCGCCGGCGCGCGTGACGAGTAGCGGCGGCGGATGGCCCGCGTTCGCGAACGTCAGGGTGCGCAGGACACGGTCGTACGTCGCGACGATGGCGGTTACCATTGCGCCACCGTTGCGAGCCCCCGCGACGGCGTTCGCCTGCGCGAGCACGTCTGCGGAAGCGCGTCCGTCGCGCATGGCGCTCACGACGGCGCTCCGCATGAGGCCCATCGTGTCGGCGACCGGCGCGCCGTGGCCAGCCACGTCGCCGATCGTAAAGCCGAGCACTCGCGGCGAAATCGTAACTTCCTCGCACCAGTCGCCGCCGGCCGGCGCGCCGTCCGCGGTCGAGCTCCAGAGCGAAAGACTCGCCTCGTTCGAGAGATCGCTCACCGCCCAACGGGCGGTCCGGCGTCCGGAAGAGCTCCGCTGCCCGGGGCCCCGTTCGAGGATCACGCGGCGAACCTCGGATCAGTGTAGCAGCCGCTCTTCAGGGCCGCCCGCACGCCGTAGGTCAGCGTTGCTTCGCTGGACTTTTTCGAGAGCAGACAATTGGCTCCGGCGAGATGACAGGAGGCGCCCCAACTCTGCGCGTCGTCCGCGGTGTAGACCGCGATCGTGCAGTCCGGTAGCACGAATCGTATACGGCGTAGGAGTTCCAGCGAGTCGACCGCCGAGTGGTCGACATCGCAAACCAGCAATGCGGGGGCGAGTTTCCCGAGCCCGGTGACGTCGAGGGGGGCCACGGTGACCAGGCTCGGCGCGCCGGCCTTGCGAAGGAGAGAACTAAACATTGGGACCGCCGTACGGTCGATGCCGGCTAGGCAGCATATGCGGGCCATACGAAATACGCTTTCACGAGCGATTGATGCACAAAACGGACGATGCCGTTCAAGCGATACATCGATCTTAACACCGGGAATGGGGCACCGACATCGTGGAAAAGGCCGATTCGGACAAGCGGAGGGTCGTTCGCCGCTCGCGGCGCGCCCTCGGCGACTCCACGAAAGAGGCGGCCCGGTTAGCGGCCCTGGAGATCGCGATGCCGCAGTCTGATCCGGCGCACTCCATCGTCGCCGGGATTCTGCGCGTCGTACCGGCTTCGCGCTGGACCTTCGCGCGCGTCGATCAGGTGGGCGAACTCGTCTCGTTTTTCGGCTCCGAATCGAACGGTGCCGGTCAGGCCAGGCTCGAGGACGAGTTCAAACGACAGCGCGCCAAGGTTCCGCTGGGACCGCGCATCGCGGCAACGCTCGGATCCCTCGATGACCTCGCGAGCGGCATCACCTTGCTGTTCGCCGACGCTCGCGCCAACTTCGGCATCCTGACCTTGCTGCGCACGGCGGACCTTGGACCGTTCACCTCGAGCGAAATCAGCATGCTGACCTTCGCGCTCGACGCCGCGTCCGACCGGCTCTCGGCATTGCGTTTGCATCCGCCGCCGCCGATCGAGGAGGAACTCCCTGAGGGCACGTTGCGGCCGGCGGAAGGGGCGTTCTACGTCCTCGATCGCGAACTGCAGATCGTTCTGGCGTGGAGCTCCGAAGATCAGCGCCGAGTCGCGCTCACCGGCCTGCAAACTCGCATCGCCGAGCGTCTGCCCATGGTTCTCGAAGATACAGTGCGCGAATTGACGCAGGCCTGGTCGGGCGATCCCGCGCAGCAGCGTGCGGGCGTGGCGCGCCCGGTATCGTTTCTCGTCGTGCGAACCCAGCCGATGTCGGGTCCGACCGGACTATTCGTCGGCGTCCACGTCGACCGGTTCCGGCCTGCGAACTCGCTCACCGGCGCGGCGGACCGTTACCACATTTCGCCGCGCGAAGTGCAGGTGTTGGCGCTCCTGCTCGACGGCAGCCACCTCGACCAGATCTCGGACCGGCTCCACATCACCTCGTCGACCGTGCAAGACCACATCAAGAGCATGCTCGACAAGACGGAGAGTCGCAATCGCAGCGAACTGATCGCGCGCGTGCTGGGCTGGGAATCGACGCCGAGCGCTCCTCGCGAGTAGAGTCGTGCTGCGCGCGCCCTACGCTGCTTTCACGCCGGGCGATGCCGGACCGGCCGGTTGCGCCGCCCCGTTCCGGTCCGCGAGCGGTAGTGCGGCGCGTGCGCGAGCTTTCGCCCTGCGCATCAGGAGCACGAGCGGAACGCACGCGAGACACAAGACGGCGATCGCGAGCGTGGCGTCCGCGTAGGCAAGTATGGCCGCCTGTGCGTTCACGAGATCCGAGAGTTCGCCCACGCTCGCGCGGCGCAAGAAGAGCTGCACGACCGGATTGGCTAGGCTATCGTTCGCGCCGATAATCGTCGAATGGAACGTCCAGCGCCAATCGATGAGGATCGCGAGCCCGGCAACGGCGATCGAGCCGCCGAGTTGCGTCGAAAGATTGATGAAAGCGCTGGCTTTCGGGCCGTCGGCCGGCGTCGTTGCCCCGAGGACGGCGATCGAGAGCGGAATGAATAACATCGCCGATCCCACGCCGGTTATGACGAGCGCGGGGCCAAAGCTCCAAAAGCCCGCCGCGGCCGTCGTGACGCCCGCCTGCAGCCAACTTCCGCCACCGACGAGCAGAAAGCCCAGCCCCAGCAGGATGCGCGGGTCGACCTTCCCAGTGAGGCGCACGAGGATCGGCGCCACAAGGATGATCGGGACGGCGCGCAGGATGAACAGCTCGCCGCTGAGCGCGGGCGTGAATCCGAGCAGACTCTGCGTGAATTGCGGTAAGATGTACGTCGAACCGAACACGGCGGCGCCAAGCGCCAGCGCGAGGACCGACCCCGCGGCCACGCTGCGATTGCGCAGGATCCGTAAGTCGACCATCGGATCGCGCGTTCCGCACAGCTCCCATAAGACGAAGGCGACCAGCGCCGCGACCATCAACGCCGTGAAGAACGCAACGGCCGGATCGGCAAACCAATAATGCTGTTCGCCCTCGGTCAACACGTACTGCATCGAACCCAGTCCCGCGGCTAACAAGAGCAACCCCGGTACGTCGACCGGCGCGGAGCGCGCCGTCTCGGGATCGCGCAACATGATGGCCAGAACGACGCCGGCGAACGCACCGGGCACGATGTTGATATCGAACACCAGGTTCCACGAATAGCGGTCGACGAGAATTCCGCCGAGCGGCGGCCCGAGCGCGGGTCCCATGATCGCGCCGAGCGCGAAGATGCCCTGACTGAGCCCGAGTTGGCGCGGCGGAAAGGTGTCGCGCAGGATCGATTGCGCGGTCGCAAGTAGGCCGCCGCCAAAGGCGCCCTGCACGACCCGGGCCGCGATGAGCGCCGGTAAGTCACTCGAGGCGCCGCACGCTATCGAGGCTAGCGTGAACCCGGCAATCGAGGCGACGAAGTAGTTCCGCCGCCCGAAGCGATCTTGCAGCCAGGGCGTCAACGGAATGACCACGATAGCGGCGATCGTATAAGCGGTGACGATCCAGGTCCCCTCGTCCTGATCGGCGCCGAGATTTCCTTGGATCGTCGGCAGCGCCACGTTCGTGATCGTCGAATCGAGGGTCTGCATCAGCGCCGCCGCCATCACGGCGACGACGATCAGGATCCGGCGAGGGCCGGTCTCCGTAACGTCCGTGCGCCGCGCAGCGGCGACTATTGCCGTCCGAGTACGGCGTTACCCTGCGTTAGGAGGAGGATCCGGTCGGCGTGCCGGCTGCCGAGCATCTTCTGGTCGTAATAGATCTTGACGTACTGACCGGCCTTGATGGCCTTCATCTGGTACGTCGTCTTCCCGTCGGCCGAAAAGACCTGATCGAACTTCGGCAAGATCAGGAAGCCGAGCGACTGGTGCGTCTTCGAATCAGTGACCTTGATGTTGTCGTCGGAGACGTGGTTGACGATTCCACTGAACGTGGCGCTCCCGACCCTGCCGCCGGCGGCGGCCGGAGCGAGCGCCGCCGCCGACACGGCGAGCGCGAACGACATCCCGAGGGCGGTCGTTATTTTCATGTGAGGTACCTTTCCGCCGAATCCGCGGGACGGTGGCGTCAGCGCGGCGGCAACGGGCACGATCATAACACGGCGTTACCGGCACGCGCCATCGTGAAAAGCAGCGATATCTACCGGCGGGTGCTTCCGCCAAATTCACGATACCGCCGGCGCCGCTCGTGCGCTACGCTGTAAGCAACTGCCGCTCGAAGGCTCCCGCTCCGCGGGCCGTTCTATCGAGGATGCAGGCGAAAGATCCTCAATGTCGTTCTCCGCGTACTTCGTGCCCCTGCTGATCGTAGTCGTCCTCGTACTTCTCGCCAACGCGTCGATCAAGATCCTGCGCCAATACGAGCGGGCCGTCGTGTTCACCCTCGGCCGTTTCTCCGGCGTCCGCGGCCCTGGGCTGATCCTCCTGATTCCCGCGATCCAGCAGATGGTGCGCGTCGATTTGCGCACGGTCGTGATGGAGATTCCGAGCCAAGATCTGATCTCGCGCGACAACGTGTCGCTCAAGGTCGACGCGGTCTTGTACTTCCACGTTACGGATCCCGAGAAGTCGGTCATCCAAGTCGAGCAGGTCATTGCGGCTACAAATATGCTGGCGCAGACCACCTTACGCTCGGTGCTCGGACAGCACGACCTCGACGACATGTTGGCCGCGCGCGAGAAGCTGAACACCGACGTTCAGGACATCCTCGACTCCCGCACCAAGGAGTGGGGCATCGACGTCAGCGCCGTCGAGATCCGCGACCTGCAGCTCACCGACGACATGATCAAGGCGATCGCGAAGCAAGCCGAAGCCGAGCGGGACCGCCGCGCGAAGGTCATCCACGCGGAAGCCGAATTCCAGGCCGCGCAAACGCTCGTCAACGCCGCCAACATCCTCTCGACGATTCCGGCCGCCATGCAACTACGTTACTTGCAGACGTTGACCGAAATCGGCGGCGAGCATAACTCGACGGTCATCTTTCCGATGCCTCTGGACATCGTCAAGCCGTTCCTCGACATCCTCGATCGCAACGCCGCAAAACCGGCCGTCCCCGCGACGATCAACGGCCTCAAAGTGCCGGTGCTGTGAGCAGCGCCGCGCCGCGAACCGGTTTCGCGGACCACTTGACGCGGACGACGCTCTTCTTGGACGCGAGCATGTCGCTGCCGTCGATCGTCGGCGTCACGCGAGCGCTGCAGCGCGTTCCCGGAGTCTTACTAGCAGAAGTCAACGGCGCCACGGCGCAAGCGCTGGTGGCGCACGATTCCGCCGTAAAACTGGAGTCGCTCGTGGCCGCTGCCGCCGGCGCCGGGGTTCCGGCGCATGTCCGCGGACCGGCCGAACCGAACCGGCCCGCGCTCGAGCCGAAGGCCCGGCTGACCTACCTGAGCGTCGCCGCCACCGCGGTGCTCGTGATCTTTGCGAGCGGCAGCCTGCTGTTGCAGCGCGAGGGTAGCCCGCACTGGCCGATCGTGTTCTGCTGTCTCTCACTCGCGCTATTCGTCCTCACCTACCGCCGCGCCTAAGCTTCCCTTCCTCACCAGTCGCTACGAAACGTGCTCTCATGCTCGAGACGACTCTTCCCACGGCGCCGAACGGCGCGTCGAAGCCTCCGGCATTCCTCTTCGACCCAGCGCTCTCTACGGCGATTGCGGCGAACGGCAAACGCGAAGCAAAGGTCTCCGTGCCGGCGGGCCCGCTTTCCGCGGCCCTGCTCGACCGGATGAATCGCTATTGGAACGCCGCTAATTATCTGTGCATCGGGCAGATCTATCTCTTCGAAAACCCGCTGTTGCGCGAACCCCTGACCGCCGCGCAGATCAAGCCGCGGCTGCTCGGGCACTGGGGCACCTCTCCCGGACAGAATCTCATCTACGTCCACCTCAACCGCCTCATCGCCGAGCACGACGCAAACGTCATCTACATCTCCGGACCCGGCCACGGCGGCCCGTCGCTCAACGCGAACTCCTACCTCGAGGGCAGCTACACCGAGGTCCATCCCGAGATCACGCCCGACGAGAACGGCATGCGGCTCCTCTTCCGTAAATTCTCGACACCGGGCGGGGTGCCGAGCCACTGCGGGCCGCACGTGCCGAACTCGATGCACGAAGGCGGCGAGCTCGGCTACTCGCTGCTCCACGCCTTCGGCGCCGCGTTCGATAACCCGGATTTGATCGTCGCCTGCGTCGTCGGCGACGGCGAATCGGAAACGTGTCCGCTCGAAGGCAGCTGGAAGTCCGTAAACTTCCTCGACCCCGTGCACGACGGCGCGGTGCTGCCGATCCTGCACCTCAACGGCTACAAGATCTCGGGCCCCACGGTCCAGGCCCGGACGAGCGACGCCGATCTCGCGGCGCTCTACACGGGGCGCGGCTATCATCCGTACTTCGTCGAGGGCGACGACCCGCTCGTGGTGCATCAGCTCTTGGCCGCGACGCTCGATGCCGCCTATGCGGAGATCCGCGCCATTCAAACCGACGCGCGGCGCACGGGGTTCGTGAAGCAACCCGTCTGGCCGATGATCGTCCTGCGCACGCCCAAAGGCTGGACGTGTCCCAAAGAAATCGACGGCATCCCGATCGAAGGCACGTTTCGCGCGCACCAGGTTCCGTTGGCGACGGTTCGCGAGAATCCCGAGCACCTGAGCATCCTCGAGCGCTGGATGCGCAGTTATCAGCCGCAGACGCTCTTCGACGAGAACGGGAAGCTAATCGACGAACTCGCGTCGCTCGCACCCACGGGAAACCGCCGGATGGGCGGCAACCCGCACGTGAACGGCGGCCGGTTGCTGACCGAACTGGACTTGCCCGATTTCACGTCGTACGCGCTCGCGATTCCCGGCCCGGGCCAAGTGGCCGCCGAGGCGCCGCGCAAACTCGGCGAGTTCTTCCGCGACGTCATCAAACTCAATCCTGCGAATTTCCGGCTCTTCTGTCCCGACGAAACGAACTCGAACCGCTTGAACGCGGTCTTCGAATCCACGAAGCGGCGCTTCATGGCGCAGACCGTGTCCATCGACGACGATCTCAGCCCCGACGGCCGCGTGCTGGAAGTGCTGAGCGAGCACTGCTGCGAGGGCTGGCTCGAGGGATACCTGCTCACCGGCCGGCACGGGATGTGGTCGTCGTACGAAGCCTTCGCGCAAGTCGTCGACTCGATGATCACGCAACATGCGAAGTGGCTCGAGCAGTGCCGCGAATACCCGTGGCGCCGCGACGTGGCCTCGCTCAACGTACTCTTGACCAGCCACGCTTGGCGCAACGATCACAACGGGTTCAGCCACCAGGCGACGGGATTCGTCGATAACGCGCTGGCGCGGCGCAGCGAAACGATCCGGGTCTACTATCCGCCGGACGGCAACTGTTTGTTGAGCGTCTTCGATCATTGTTTGCGCAGCCGCAACTACGTCAACGTCGTCACCTGCGGCAAGCAGCCGCAGCTGCAGTGGCTGACGATGGACGAGGCGCTCGAGCACTGCTCGCGCGGCGCGTCGGCGTGGCAGTTCGCGAGCAACGACGCGGGCGAGACGCCCGACGTCGTGCTGGCCTGCGCGGGCGACGTGCCCACGATCGAAACGTGCGCGGCGTCGTGGCTGCTGCAGAAACACGTCCCCGGCATCAAGGTCCGGGTCGTCAACGTCGTCGATCTCACCGCGCTGATGATGCCCGCCGACCACCCGCACGGCATGGACAACATGTCGTTCGATGCGCTGTTCACCAAGACGGCGCCCGTGATGTTCGCCTTCCATAACAACCGTTGGCTGATCCACAGCATGGTCCACGGCCGTTCGAACGAATCGCGCTTCCACGTGCGCGGCTACATGGATCGCGGCACGACGACCACGCCCTTCGACATGGTCGTCCTCAACGAAATGAGCCGTTTCCATCTCGCGCTCGACGCGCTGAAGCACGTGCCGCGGCTACGAATCGCGGCCAAGGCTGCGGTCGCCCTGTTCGAACGCAAGCTCTTCGACCATCACGCGTACATTCGCGAGCACCTCGAAGACATGCCCGAGATCCGCAATTGGCGATGGACCGAGGACTTCTCCGAGGGCGACAGCCCCGCTCCGCTGGCTAAGGGCCACACGCGCGGCGCCCTGTTCAGCGACAGCTAACGGCGCCCGCAGAAAGCAATCAAATGGCAAATCAACTTCGGCAATTGACCGGCTTCGGGCAGAGCATCTGGCTCGACAACATCGAGCGCTCGATGTTCGCCTCGGGCGAACTGCGGCGGCTCATCGCATCGGGTGTGCGCGGGTTGACGTCCAATCCGACGATCTTCGAGCACGCGATCGACCGCGGCCACGATTACGACGGACAAATCGAACTCCTGGCCGGTAAGGAGAAGGATCCCAACGCCGTCTTCGAAGCGCTGGCCATTCCCGATATCCAGGCCGCGCTCGACGAATTCCAGGCGATCTACGAGGCGACCGGCGGCGCGGACGGATTCGTTTCGTTCGAAGTCGCACCACGCCTCGCGCACGACGCGCACGCCACGATCGCCTCGGCGAAGCGCCTGTGGGCAGCGATCGACCGCCCCAATCTGATGATCAAAATCCCGGGCACGGAGGCCGGCGCGCCGGCGATCGCTGCGGCGATCGCGGCCGGCATCAACGTCAACGTCACGCTGCTCTTTTCGCTCGACGCCTACGAACGCGCCGCAAATGCTTATATCGACGGTCTCGAAGCGCGCGCGAGCGCGAAGCTGCCGTTGCACGGCGTCACGTCGGTCGCGAGCTTCTTCCTCTCCCGCATCGACACGGAAATCGACCGGCAACTCGAAGACAAGATCGCCGCGGGCCAGGTCGAGCTCGAAGCGCTCCGCGGCAAGGCGGCGATCGCTCAGGCCAAGCTCGCCTACCTGCGGTTCAAGGCATTGTTCGGCGGCGAACGTTTCAAGAGGCTCGCGGCGTTGGGCGCCACCGTGCAGCGGCCGCTGTGGGCGAGCACGTCGACGAAGAACCCGCACTATGCCGACCTCAAGTACGTCGAGTCGCTGGTCGCGCCGCACACCGTCAACACGATTCCGCCCAAGACGCTCGCCGCGCTATTGGATCACGGCAACATCGTGGGCGGAACGGCCGAAACGGACCCCGCGGGCGTGCGGAAGGTCGCATCCGATCTGGCCAACGCCGGTATCTCCATCGACGACGTCACCGCCGGCCTCGAAGCCGCCGGGGTAAAATCGTTCGCCGCATCCTACGATCTGCTGCTCTCGGTCATCGCCTCCAAGCAGCGCTACGTCACCGGCGCCGTTGCTTAGGCGCGCTCGCATCGAACCCTGGCACTGGCTCGCCGTAGCCGCCGCGCTCCTGACGATCGGCGCGCTGATCCTCTTCGCGACCCCGCACCCCGTGTTTCACACCTGGGCGCGGTAGGGCATGAGGACGGCTGCGGGCGCTTAGCCGGTGCTCCGCAGCCGCGCCACGTTTCTGCGCCGCCTCAAATGTCCGCTGTCGAAGAGGAGCGGCGACGAAATCAGGAAGTCGGCGCTGGCGCGGTTGCACGCCGTCGGGATGTTGTGCAACACGGCGAGACGCAACAGCGCCTTCACGTCGACGTCGTGCGGTTGCGTCGTGAGCGGGTCCCAGAAGAAGACGAGGTGGTCGAGTTTCTCCTCGGCTAACATCGCGCCCACCTGTGCATCGCCGCCGGCCGGACCCGAGAGCAACCGCCGGACGGGTAATCCGGTCGCACGTGCGACCCGGTCGCCCGTCGTTCCGGTGGCGACGAGTTCGCACTGCGCGAGCGTGTCGAGATTGAAGACGGCCCAATCCGTGAGATCGTTCTTGCAGCCGTCGTGCGCGATCAGCGCCAAACGTGGAGGTGTCATCTGCCGCGAGTGTAGCGCAGATCGCGCGAACATGCCAACGCGTGGCGCAACAACCGCGGTCGATACCGTATCTTCCGCGCACCCGGCAGAGCGGTAGAAAGAGCTTTCGCCCTCTCTAATCGCCTTTTAACGCACGGTACCGCCGGATCAACGCATCCGTCGAGCTATCGTGGTCGAGCTTCGGTTCGGCCTCGCTCTGTAGCTCGGGGATGATCTTGACCGCGAGCTTCTTTCCCAATTCGACGCCCCACTGATCGAAGGAATCGATGTCCCAGATCGTCCCCTGGACGAACACGTTGTGTTCGTAGAGCGCAACGAGCTTGCCGAGCGCGGCCGGAGTCAGCTCCTGCAAGAGCATCGTATTCGACGGCCGGTTTCCCTCGAAGGTGCGATGCGGCACGAGCCAATCCGGCGAACCCTCGGCCTTAACTTCTTCCGCCGTCTTACCGAACGCGAGCGCCTCGGATTGCGCGAACACGTTCGCGATCAAATAATCGTGGTGGTCGCCGAGCGGGTTCAAACTCTTCACGAACGCGATGAAATCGACGGGGATCAGCCGCGTGCCCTGGTGGATCAACTGGTAGAACGAGTGCTGTCCGTTCGTACCCGGTTCGCCCCAATAGACCGGTCCCGTATCGTGCGCGACGGGTCGCCCTTCGAGCGTCACGTGTTTGCCGTTGCTCTCCATCGTCAGCTGTTGCAAGTACGCAGGGAACCGCTTGAGGTACTGTTCGTACGGCATGACGCCGACGGTCTGCGCGCCGAAGAAGTCGTTGTACCAAACCGACAGCAGCCCCAAGAGCACCGGCAAGTTGCGCTCGAACGGAGTCGTGCGAAAGTGCTCGTCCATTTCGTGGAATCCGCCCAATAGTTCGGCGAAGTGCTGCGGACCGATCGCGATCATCGTCGAGAGCCCGATAGCGGAATCCATCGAATAGCGGCCGCCGACCCAATCCCAGAAGCCGAACATGTTCGCCGTGTCGATGCCGAATTTCGACACTTCGGCCGCGTTGGTGGAAACGGCGACGAAGTGCTTCGCGACCGCCGCTTCGTCGCCGCCGAGGCCGGCCAACGCCCAGGCGCGGGCCGAGTTCGCATTGGTCATCGTCTCGAGCGTCGTGAACGTCTTCGAGGAGATGATGAAGAGCGTCTCCGCCGCGTCGAGGTCGCGCACGGCCTCGGCGAAGTCGGTGCCGTCGACGTTCGAGATGAAACGGAACGTCATATCGCGCGCGCTGTAATGCCGCAGCGCTTCGTATGCCATGACCGGTCCGAGGTCCGAGCCGCCGATGCCGACGTTGAGCACGTTGCGTATGCGTTTGCCCGTATGCCCGGTCCACGCGCCGCTGCGTATCCGGTCGGCGAACGCTCCCATGCGCTCGAGGACCTCGTGCACCTCCGGCACGACGTCCTTGCCGTCGACGAAGATCTGCGTGCCTTTGGGTGCCCGCAGCGCGACGTGCAGCACGGCCCGGTTCTCCGAAACGTTGATCTTTTCGCCCGCGAACATCGCGTCGATCCGTCCGCGCAAGCCGCGGGTTTCGGCGAGCTGCAGCAGCAGCCGCACGGTTTCGGACGTAATGCGGTTCTTCGAATAATCGAGATAGATGCCGGCGGCGTCGAGCGAGAAGCGCTCCGCGCGCTGCGGATCCTCGGCGAAGAGCTCGCGCAGATGTTTCGAGCGAATGGCATCGTAGTGCGTCCCGAGCTCGCGCCAGGCCCCAGTCGCGCTCGCTCCGTCGGTTGTCGTCACGTTCGTCCTCACGAATCAGCGGTTTCGCTCGCGCGCCGGCCTCGGGGGCGCGGCGGGGCCTGTGGGTCTCGGCGCACAGGCTTCCGTTCCCCTTCTCCCCCGCGGCGCCGGCTACGAAGCAGCCGCGACCGCGACGGGCGTTCGGCCGAGCGGCGTCCCTGCCTTGGCCGGAATCGGCGCGGGATCGAAGATCCGATAGGCGAGGACCTTGATGGGATCGGTCAGGAGCGCCCACACGATCGCGTAACCCCACACGACCCCGGCCCAGCCCCAGCCAATCGGCGTCATGACGTGTAGCCCGTAGACCGCCATCAGCGTCGCGAACGCTTGCGTGCCGAGAACGGCCAGCAAGAGAATCCGGGCCGGGCGAATCGACCAGAACGGCCCGCGCGTGCGCGAGATGAAGATCGTCAGGTGCCCTGCCACGGAGAGCAATAGATACATCAGCGTCTGAATCTGGGGATGGCCCAGGTGCCAGATACGATCGGCGAGGTAGAAGAGTCCGAACGCGGCGACCGGCCCGATGGCGCCGAGCACCGAAGCGATCTTGAGGACCAATCCCATATTCCATGCCTCGGGTCGCTTCCGGTAAATCACGTTGTCGTACGCGATGGAGAGGATCGCACCGTCGTTGAGCAGCGCGAGCATCACGATCATGACGGCGGTCAAAGGGTAGAAATTGAAGACCAAGATGGCGCCGGTCATGAAGAGCAGCACGCGCAGCGTTTCGGCGACGCGGTAGATCGCGTAACTGTTCATGCGCTGAACGATGCGACGGCTTTCTTTGATCGCGTCGACGATCACGGTGAGGCCCGGCGTCAGGAGCACGATCGACGCCGCGGCCCGGGCCGCGTCGGTGGCCCCGGAGACGGCGATGCCGCAATCGGCCTTCTTGAGCGCCGGCGCGTCGTTGACGCCGTCGCCGGTCATCCCGACGATGTGGCCCAGTTGCTGGAGGACGTCGACGATATGATACTTGTGTTCGGGGAACACCTGAGCGAAACCGTCGGCTCGCACGATCGCCTCCGCAGCCTCGTGCGTTTCGTGGCGCTTGGTGTCTCCGAGCCCCGCGGCGTCGAGGATGTCCGTCCCGAGGCCGAGCGCGCGCGCCGTTTCCTTCGCGATCGCTACTTGGTCGCCCGTGACCATCTTCACGTGGACGCCCATCGCTTCAGCGCTGGCAATGGTAGCCTTGGCCGTGGGTCGCGGCGGGTCGAACATCGGCAGCACGCCGAGGAATTGCCAAGTACCCTTCTCGTCGGCTTTGGCGACGCCGAGCGAACGGAAGCCGCGCCCGGCGAAGCCTTCGACCGCTTTATCGACGTCGGTCTTGGCGGCGGCCGCGTTGCTCGACATCTCGAGCACGACTTGCGGCGCGCCCTTCGCGACCTCGAACTGCTTTCCGTCGGTGCCTTTGACCGTCGCCTCGGTGCGCTTGCGAACGGGGTCGAACGGCACGAAGTGCACGACGTCGAACGCTTTGAGGGTCGCGGAGTCTTTTACGCCACCGATGACGGTTAGATCGATCGTATCCTTGCCTTCCGCCCGCGACGCGAGCGCGGCGTAGAGCACGAGCGTATCGGCAGGCGTGCCGGGGAGGCAGAACGGATCTCCAAGGCTTAGCTTATTTTCGGTGAGAGTGCCGGTCTTGTCCGAACACAGGATGTCGACGCCGGCCAACTCTTCGATCGACGAGAGCCGCGTCACGATGGCCTCCTTGGCCGACAGCAGTTTGGCGCCGACCGCCATCGTCACGGAGAGCACCGTGGGCATCGCCACCGGAATGGCCGCGACGAGCAGGACCAGAGCGAACTCGAAGGTCACGAGGATCGCGTCGTGACGGAAGAGCGCGACCCCGACGATCACCGCGACAAGCGCGACGGCGAGCAAGATCAGATAATTACCGATCTTGAGGACGGCCTTCTGGAAATGGCTGACCGTATGCGCTTCTTCGACGAGCGCCGCGGTCTTGCCGAAGTAGGTCTTCGTCCCCGTTGCGTACACGATTGCGTCGATCTCGCCTTGGCGCAGAATCGATCCGGAGAACACCGCATCACCCGGCTTGCGTGTGACCGGCAAAGATTCGCCGGTCAACGCCGACTGATCGATTTCGACCTCATCGCCCGCCAGCAGACGGGCATCCGCCGGAACGATATCGCCCAACCGCATGCGAACCACGTCGCCGGGGACGAGCTCGGCCACTTTCGGGTTGACCCACTTGGCGTCGCGCAGCACGCGGGCGTTGACCGCGAGCTGGGATTTGAGCGCCGCGATCGCGTTACCGGCTTGGTGCTCTTCCCAGAAGCCGACCACGGCATTGGTGCACAAGAGAAGCGCGATGACGCCGAAATCGAGCCAATGCCCGACGATGGCGGAGAGAATAACGGCCGCTTCGATCATCCACGGAATCGGCCCCCAGAAGTAGCTCAGAAACTTCAGAACCGGATTTTCGGTTTTCTCCGCGATCTCGTTTGGACCGTATTGCGTTAGCCGCCGTGCGGCCTCCGCTGCGCTGAGCCCACCCGTCGTCGATCCGAGCTTGACCAAGAGCTCCGGCATCGCAAGGGTCTCGAAGTCTTCGCCGAGGGTCACGCGCGCACGCCGTGCAACAGGACCGGAAGCCCCACCGGAAGCGTTATGCGAGCCGCCCCGATGACGTGATCCGCCGCGCCGTAGTAGACGTCGAGCCGGCCGTCGGCGCGCAGGTCCGTCGCGGACGGGAATACGACCTCGTTGACGAGACCGCTCTTTTCGTATGCGGTCTCCGGCTCCAGAACCGGGTCCGGCGAGCGATACAACACGCGTGACGGCCGCTGACCGTCGAGCACCGCCACACCCATGCTATAACGAGGCCGGCCGTTCGCGAGCGCGACGGCATGGTAGGTCAGGATCCAGCCGTAGGCCATCCGAACGGGCGGAGCACCCGCACCGATCTTCTCCGATCCCCACGGTTGTTCGGCGCGCATGACCCGTTCGTGCCGCCGGACCGCAGTCAAATTGCCAATGTCGGCAAGGACCGCGGAGAGCGCGACGTACGAGATCCAGATGCTCTCTTGCGTTTCGTCGCCGGACGGCGGCCTCCACATGCGCATGCCTTCATGGTGATGCCGGAAATGAAGCCGCGTGGTCGGACGATGCAAGATCGCGAGGGACGCAACGCCTTGCGGATCGGACACGACCTCGGGAAAGAAGGCCGCGTCCTTGTTTCCGCAGACATTGAGATCGAGCCGGTCCCCAGGCGACGTTTCGAAACGCAAGAGTCCCAGACGCTGCCACGTCGTGAGGTCGGTCGAGACGGCAACCGCGACGCGGGGTTCGTACGGGACGAAGGCCGTGTACGTCATCACATAGCGCGCGATCTCCGGCACATACGTGACGCGCGAATCCTCGACGCCGCCGCCACCCGGGCTTCTCTCGTACGATTCGTGCGGTTCGAGCGCGACTCCGAGCCGCTCGACGCCCACTGGCGCTTCGCCCTCGAAAACGACGCGAGCGTGGCCAATTCGCGAATAATTGCCCTCGGCAATCAGGCGCGGAAAGAGATGCAACGCGCCGTCCGGCGCGCGAACGCCGCCGGGGTTGAGCACGCCCCACGCTTCGTGCGGCTGATCCGCCCGCGGGCTCATGATCACGCCGAAGCGAGCAGCCTTGAAATCGTGCCCGCGCGTGGGAAGCGGCGCGTTAGTCATGCGCTTCGGTAGTGCCCAGGGTCGTGAGTTCCGATTGCGGGGCCGAACCCAATTCGTTTTCGTGCGCGAGCCGGATGCCCTCGCTCGCGAGCTGCGCTGCGGCCTCGTTGCTCAGCGCCGGATAACTTAGGCCGAGGCTCTCGAGGCGGGAGACGATGACGTCGGCCACCGCCGCGCGAGTGAACCATTTGTGATCCGCGGGAATCACGTACCAGGGCGCATCTTCGGTGCTCGTGTGCGTCAGCAGTTGTTCGTGGGCGCGGCGATAGTTCTCCCAAAACGTGCGTTCGTGGATGTCGGCGGGCGAGATCTTCCAGTTTTTTGCGGGAACGTCGATCCGCTCGAGCAGGCGCTTGCGCTGTTCTTCCTTCGAGACGTGCAAGAAAAACTTAATGACGATCGTACCGTTGCGAACGAGGTGCCGTTCGAACCCGTTGACGTCCTGGTAACGCTCTTTCCACACGTTGCGATCCGAGGGCTGGGTTGGGAGTCGCTCGAGCACCAGGAGCGAACGGTGCACGCGAACGACCGTGAGCTCCTCGTAATACGAGCGGTTGAATACGGCGAACCGGCCGCGTTCGGGCAGCACCTTCGCGCACCGCCAGAGGTAGTCGTGCGACAACTCGGCGGAGGTCGGCTGCTTGAACGGGTAGACGTCGATGCCCTGCGGGCTGACGGCCGACATCACGTGCCGGATCGCGCCATCTTTGCCTGCCGCATCCATGCCTTGAAACACGATCAAAAGCGCGTAGCGGCCATCGGCGTAGAAGACGTCTTGCAAGGTGGAGAATTTCGCGACGTCCGCTTCGAGCTTCTCGCGCGCATCGTGCTTGTCGCGGAAGCCGGCGGTGAAGGCAGGATCGTAGCGCGTCAGGTCGACGTCGTAACCCGGTTTCGCCAATAGCTCGGCGTGATCGATGGACTTGTGCACTTGGGAAGCCTTCTGACGCAGTCGCATCGGTAGTTCGTCGCCATGCCCGGAGCCCCGCCGAACCGCGCTACCGCAGAGTATAGCGCGGTCGCCCGCTCATCGGTATCGTGAAATACACGGAAGACGCCGAACGAGCGCCGGTCAGATCATTCGTTGCGGTGCCGAATGACCGCCGCGCCGGCGGCATCCACGTCGCCGTCGAGGACCTCGTCGGCCTCGATATCGGTCCGCTCGATTTCGCCGCGTCTGGGTTCGTCGTCGAGATCCTGTTGCGCCTCGAAGTCGTCGTCGATCGTATTCAAGCTAGATCCCCGCCGCGAGCCGGCGGGCCGCGGGCACGAGCTCAGAGACCTCGATCGTCCCGTCCGGATGGCTGTGTAACAAACGCCTCAACCTGCAGATCCTCCGCCGACGAGCGTACCACTCCGCGTCCCTGCATTCTATCGTGGAAACGATGGAACGCGTCGAACGACGTGAACCGCGAACCGATCGATCCCGAATTTTCACGATACCCCACGAGCGAGCCGCATGCTAATCTCATGTATTCCCGGCACGAACGATGTGAGGCGCGGGATTCGATGAAGGTGAGGCCAGGATCCCGCGTCCACACGAAGATTTGGTTCATCACACGCTCGTAGATCACGCGGCGGGCGGTCTGCCGGCCGTATTCGCGGACCAGACCTGGTGCGCGATAGAAGTAGCGCACGTGACGGCCGAGCGCTCGAGCGCCTCAATCTCGGCGTACGAGACGCTGATCGAGAAAGCACGGGATTCCGTGGTTCGAGCGCGGACGGCAGCCGTGCTGCGCTCCGTCGATCGCCGCCGCGTCGCGGCCCTATTGGAGCTCGAGGGCCGCGACGCGTTTCGCCGGCTCGAATCCGCATGGGACGATCGTCACCTCGAAGCGGGACATCGCGCCGTAGCCGAACGCGCCTCACTCGCTTTCTACCGGCTAGCCGGAACGGCGGGCGACGCGGCGATCGACCCGCTATCCCGCGACGCGTAAGCGTTCGAACTCGTTAAGTACTCGACCGCGTTCGCGCCGCAATTGCTCGCGGCGCTCGAGTCGGCCGGAGGCTTCTGCGGTGCGCTCGTCTTCGGCGACGACGACGGTACGGTGGCGGCGATTCGTCTACCGGTTCGAGCATTTCGCCGAAATCGAAGTCTTCCGCGCAAGTACTGCGGCCGTTGCGTTGCTCGGGAGCACCGGCGCTGAGGGCGAGTCGTTCGCGATGGTGCACCCGATCAAAACGTTCGCCCCCTAAAGCGCGCCATGCCTTACCGGTGAAGTGTTTCGAGGGCGGCGAAGAGCACGCGCGGATCGTGCGCGCCCTTGTAGATCGGCATCGGCTTCTTCGCCAGACCGAGTAAACCGTACACCGCGATCGCCGCCGACCGGATCGAATACTCGACGGTGAAGACGACGTCGTCCGGGACTTCCGAATACTGCCCGATGAAGGCCAGGTTCGTCGAGCCCTTCGGGATCACGGGCGGCCGGTCGCCGGCCTTGCGCACGAGAAACTGGCTCGTGATGTACGGCATGACGCACGGGATCACGTTCGAAGACCCCAGGATCGCGTCTTTGTCGGCCGCGCTGAAGTGCAGGTGGCCGAGGACCTCCTCGAGGATCTCGCGTCCGCTGCATTGCGCCATCGGCTTGTTCACGTAGTTTCCCGGCTGGTCGTAATAGAGACCGTAGCCCCACCAGACCGAAACTCCGGCGGGCTGGTTCGCGAAGAACGGCTGATGAAAGATCGATAACGTCAGCAACCAGTTCGAATCCTTGAACGTCGTGAGGCCGCCGCGCCCCGGCACGCTGCCCGTGAAGTTTTCGATCAACTTCAAGAATAGCGGATCGCTCACCGTGACCGTGAACGATTCCCAGACCGACTCGTCGATGTGGCCGTCGAACGCTGCGGGGTTGCCGAACTGCGGCCGGCCGCGCGCGAGCGTCTCCCACAGCTGCCACGCGCCGCTCCGGCGGCTGCGATCGAGGATCGGTGCGCTCGACATCGAGCCGAACGCCTTGTCGGCGGTCATCGAGCCGTTCGTCACGAAAACGCAATCGTGCTGGCCAACCGCCAGCGTCGAACGCCGCCCGGCGCGCTCGATATCGATCGATTCGACCGTCTTTCCGTCGGCACCGGAGGCGAAACCGAGGTCGAGGGCCGACGTGCCGAAGCGGATCGTGACGCCCCGCTCGCGCAGCCAACGCACGATCGGGATGGCGATCGATTCGTATTGGTTGTAGTGCGTCCGGTAGATGCCTTCCTGAGTGTCGATGGTCGAAAAATGGTGCATGAAGCGAAGCAGGTAGCGCTTGAACTCGATCGCGCTGTGCCACGGCTGAAAAGCGAACAGCGTGCACCATTCGTACCAAAAATTGCTCTGGAAGAAGTGCGGCGCGAAGCAGTCCGAGATTCGTTTGGAATCCAGCGCCCGTTCGGGCGCGGCGACGATCGCGAGCAAATCGACGCGTTCGCGTTCGGTAAAGCCGAGGTGGTGGAAATCCGTGACCGCGCCGCTGCGATCGACCAGCCGCGCGTGATTGTGCCACGTATTCTCCGCGCGAACGCGGTTGGTCTCGTCCGTCACCGATATGGCCGGATCGGTACCCGCTGGTATCGAAGAAAGCAGCTCGAACGTACAATTGTACTTGCTTTCGAACATCCGGCTTCCGCTCATGAAATAGCCGCTCGCCGGCGTGCCCTTGGCGTCGAGCGCACCGCCGAAATCCGTCGACTCCTCGAGGATGACGATGTCCTTGCCCTCGACGCCGCCGTCGCGTATCAGGTACACCGCTCCCGCGAGCGAAGCGATGCCGCTGCCGACGAAATAATGGTTAGCCAACGCCGTTCTCCTCGAGCCTAGCTCGCGACCGGCCCGAACACTTCGGGCGGTTACGGCAACGCTACCATCCGCCCGCGCACAAAGCCATCGTGGAAAACTCGGATCGATACCGCGACGCCGTCCGCGCGGGGCAACGCTTCAAGTTAAGGGCGCGGGCGCGGCTACTCCGGTCAGGCAGGCGACGGCGGTTTCGATGACGCGCTTGGTTTCGTTCGGATCGCGAACCGCAATGCACGTGGCGCCGGTCCCGCGGGCCGGGTAGTCGTTGCCGCCCGGGAAGAGCGCGTCGCCGACGTAGATCATGTCGGACACCGGAATGCCCAAGATATCGCGCAGCTTTCCGATGCCGTACGCTTTATCGATGCCGGGCAAGGTGACGTCGATCGACGTCGAGCCGCCCAGGCGAACCGTATAATCGGGCAAAGACTTGTCGAGAATTGCTTTGATCGCTTGGCGCTTGGAGAAATCGGGATCCCACTTCTTCTTCTCTTCGAGCGGCGCTTGTTGTCCGAGAGCCGAGTAGGTGATCTGGCTCTCCCGATCTTCGATCGTCTCGCCCCACGTCTTCGACGCCGCGAACCCCGAGGCGTCGACCGCTTCGCTCAGAGCCTTGATGATAGCGGCTTTCTGCGGCGCGGAAAAATCCTCGGCGTAGAGCATGTTCCAGCTTCCGTCGCGATACTGATAGAACCGCGTGCCGCACGTCGGCAGGAGCGAGAGTCGCGCGTCGACTCCGCTCTCCGGCAGATGCTGGAGGACTTGCTTTTGAAATTGCGGCCAGCCGCCGCCGGAGATGATCGCTACCCTGACGACCCCGAGCAGGGCCGTCAGGAGCGTCGCCATCTCGCCGTCGATGGCCGATTTGCTTTCGGCCAGCGTATCGTCGAGATCGAAAATCATCAGCGTCTTCATCGTCGTGTCCTCGGGAAGGTTGGAGCCTCTCCACGCTTCTTCCCGGCTCGCGGGGCGTCCAGTCGGCACCGATGCGCGCCGATGCCGCGCGCCACCGGCCTCCCGGCACGGCGACGGCACGGCCACAGCGTACGATCGACGCGAGCCCACGTTGGGCTTCCCCCGCAGGAGAGTGAGACCTATGGCATCGGGAAAGCAGCAGACGGACGGTTCCTTTTCAATCGCCGCGTTCGTGACGCTGGGCGCGGTCGCGTTCGGCATCGTAGCCTGCGGAGGCCACAGCAGCTCGCCGCTTCCCGGCACGGCCGCGTCCGGTTTCGAACGCGTCCCCGCGGCGAGAGCATTACGCCCCGGACCGCGAGTCGCGCCCGCAGGCGCAGGCCGCACGGAACTCGCTCAGCTTCGCGCGCCGGCGTCCCGCGGTTTCATTCAAGAACCGATCGCAGACGAAGCGCTGCAGATCGGCCACGCCTATCCGCACCACGAACGTTGGTTCTACGGAGCCGGGGTGCTCGATCCGTCGTGCGGCGAGCTCGAATGGAGCTATCACAGCGCGATACCGGGTGAAACCGTCTCGCTGGATCCGGCGAAGACCGCGCTCGACGGAAAGACCGAGGTCAGCTTCGGGAAGATTCCCGACGACGTGAAGCCGGGCGCTTACAAGAATTCGATGGAAGCGACGTGCACCAATCCGAAAGCGACCGGCGTCGGTCCCGGCACGACGCCGATCAGCGTAGCCGCGGTCTCGCTCGACATCGCGGTCGTGCCGCAAGACGGTGGAGACGGTCAGAACGTTACCGATACGACGTTCACCGAAGTCGCCGGCAAGTTCGTCGAACTCGACGCGTCGCCCGAGCCCGAGGTCACGCTGCTCCAAGACGAGTGGCACGTACCGGGCGACACGGTGCGATCGTATAGCGAAACGAAAACCAAGGCGTCGTACACGGCGCTGAGCCCGAGCGATCTGGCCCAGCAGCAACTCAACTTCTATTGGATCCACTCGACCGGCGGGGCGAAGCTTCCCTTGCCGCTCCAGGTCGTGTTTCCGACGTTCAACGGAAAATGCGCTCCCGACGCGTGCACGGGTGCCGAAGCCTACTGGGGGCTCGCCGAAGCGACGGCGGACGTGACGGTCGTGGCGCCGACCGTCGACTCCATCGTCTCGTCGACCGGCGTCGTCGCCGTCGACGCGAAGTCCGGGCAATCGGCGTGCCTGGAAGCCCTGCACTATGGCTATCTGAACACGCTGAAGGCCCGGTGCGCGCCGCCCGGCGCCGTACCCGGCATTCGCTGGACGGCGACCGTCCGAGTCCCGGTGGGCGCCGGGGGCGATCTCGACGCCACCCAGCTCATCGACCGCAAAGACACGGTCGTCCCGCTCAAAGGCGCTCGTTCCGTTCCCACGCCGTATCCGGGGACGAACGGGCTCCGGGCGCTCGACGGTTGTATTCACGTCGGCAACGCATCGGGCGCGCATGAGCCCATCGCGCAGGGCGGCCTCGCGCGCTACGAAGCGGGCGACTCGCCGGGCCTCGCGTTACGCCCGGGCTGGAGCGCCTTCACGGATGCCGACGAGTACCTCACCTACTTCGTGTACAAACCGACGGACAGCACGCTCGCGACGCCCGACCGGCTCAACATCTGGGTGCCGATCGGGTATCTCAAGTGGAATTGGGCCGGCACGGCCGCGAGCGCGCCGACATGGCATCTCACGGCGGAATCGCACACGGCCAACCCGCGCGGCGTTATTCAAAACGATCTACCGCTCCCCGCGTGGACGTCCTTCTACGAAGAGAAGGGGCGCACGTGCCCGGCGGGCGGATAGCGGGGGCGAATGCCCTCGCCGCAATTTCTCGTCGCAAGGGCAGCGGTGCACTCCAAGAACCGTCTGTGAAGCTCTCGACTCATACGGCTCCGGTCATCCAGCCGCAATCCCGAAGTTGCTCAGTGGTCGAAGAGGTGGGCTGGCGCCAAGCAACGCCATGGATCCACCCATTCGCATCCCCTCGACGACCTTTGAGCGGCGCACGAAGTCGGCCCGGAATGCGCGCGGAAGATTCCGGAAGCCTATCGGACCTCTTCCGCCGCAGTGATACACTAGCCGTAATTAGTGGAGGAAACGACGACATGGCAACTGCGAAGCCGGCCGAGAAGCCGGGGCGCACGACTGCGGCGGAGAGGATGCGGATCCGGCGCGCGAACCTACCCCCGGGAACCTGCATAAACTGCACGATTCGCCCCGCTCGGCCCGGCAGGAAGAGCTGCGAGGCATGCGGCGCGGCAGCCGTCGCGAGCGCGGCCAAACGCAAACAGAACTTGATCGCGAAGGGAATCTGCGGCGACTGCAAGGTTCGGAAAGCCCGGCCGGGTCACGTGACCTGCGCGAAGTGCGCATCGGCGGAGCGGTTCAGCGGCGAGGCCGGCAGGGTGCGGAACGCTCGAGCGGCCGAGAAGCGCGGGAAGCCCCTGGGCAAGAAGAAGTCGATCGCGAAGGCGCCGGCCGCGAAGCGAAAGGCGAAGACGTGAGCGCGGCAAGGGATTATTACCTATAAGACCGACGCGCGCGGCCCGCCGGCGACTCGCTGCCGCCCGGCGCGAACGCAATCAACGCTAAGACGGGCACCGGGCTCGACGAGTTGCGCGCGGCGATCGCTGCGCAGCTCGATGCGGATTTGGACGTCGCGAGCTCGGAACCCGGGCCCTGATATCGGAGGCTCTATCGATCCGGGCCACCCGCAGGCACCAAGACTATAATCCGCGACAATAGCTACTTCGGCACGTCTCGTTGAGAACGAGGAGTTGGATGTCCCCGACGTGGAGTCAGATAAATGTGGCACAAGAGCAGGAAAAGCCATGCTAGTTAAGAGTCTATTGGCCACATCGTTGCTGCTTCTGGCAGGAATGAGCGCAAAGATTGCCCTTTTTGCTCAGGGCCGCGCCGCCGATACTTTTCAATATGGCGCGATCGACCCGATAGGCGTAACGCTTGGAATCGGTATTTCGCCTTCGACCGTCGTCAGTCAGGAGATGTTCTCAGCAGACGTCAATCTGCGAAATCCTGGAACGACTGATAGCGCCTCGTTTTGTCTCGGTCCGATGCATGTGCGCTTTACAGACTCGTCAGGGACTGAGGTTACCTTCAAGACCGGGTTGCATGTCGTTTTCATGATATCGAATCACATTCAAAAGTTCAGCCCCGGCCACGCCTTCCCTCGCAGCGAACCCTACGTCGCGGGGCCGCCGGGTACGTACTTCGCAACGGCCACCGAAGACTTATGCGATGCATCACGCACTCATGCCATCGCTCATTTGAAGTCAGCAACGATACCCTTCATCATCGTAAGCAAGTAGGGCCAGCATCTTGGAGGTGGTTTAGTCTGCCCTACCGCCCGATCCCGAGGGGCCTACCCTCACCCTCGTACAGCAAAAATATCGTTCTGTGAAATCGCCTCTCACGACACAGTGCCACACTGGTGGCACACCGATGGGGTGTACTGGGGGCGGAGGTAACCCGACGCCATGAACCAACTCTTCGTCTGCCCCGAATGCAAATCGATCCACGAGGAGCCCGCCGAGGCATCCTACGTCCTCACGGTGCTCTGCCTCGATTGCGAAATCGAGGCGCGCTACCGCGAGGTTCTGCTCGAACCCGCGATCCTGGCGGCCGCGTAGCCGGGCGAGGCAGCTGACGTTTGCAGCCGCTCCGGCGTTTCCGGCTCGACGATCGCCGGAAGGAGCATCTGTGACCGTTCCACGCGCCACCCTGTTCGCGGCACTCGGGCTCGGTCTCTTGCCGTTACCCGCCTCCGCGCAAGACGGCAGCGGCCTGAACATCGACGTCAACGGCGCCGTGGTCGCTTTCGACCAGCCATCGGTTGAGCGCGCCGGACGAGTGTACGTACCGCTCCGCGGCGTCTTCGAACGGCTAGGCGCCACGGTCGCGTACGCGAACGGCCGCATCGACGCCACCTCGGGGACGCATACGATCGACCTGCGCGTCGGCTCGACCGACGCGACGATCGACGGCGCTCCCGAGCACCTCGACAGCCCTCCGCTGCTCGAGGGTGGACGCGCCCTGGTGCCCTTACGCCTCGTCTCCCAGGCTCTCGGTGCGGCCGTCAGCTACGATGCCTCCGCGCGCACCATACGCGTCGCGCAGACCGTCGCATCTCCAACGCTGCCTCCGGCGCCGATCGTTCTGCGCCTCCTCCGGCTGCAACCGGCCGCGGGCGAGTCGACCAATCTCAAACGCCCGGAGCTCTCGGGCAGCTTCTCCGAGGCGGTCAACCCGACGACGGTTGGTCTGACGATCGACGGCCGCGACGTCACCGCGGACACCTATCTCACGAGCCGAAGCTTCGCGTTCGTACCGACCTTCGATCTCCAGCCGGGCCGGCACGAAGCGGTCATTTCGGGACGGACGCCGGCCCGCGAACCCTTTACGCAGACCTGGACCTTCACGGTCAACGACAACCCCGACACCAACTACATCAGCGGGCTCGAGCCCCCCAACGGCATCCACGCGCGGATGGGCTTCGTCGTCAGCGGCATCACGAAACCGCGCGCGCACGTCCGGATTACCACGACGACGAGCGAAACCGTGGCCGGCTTCAGCGAGACGGCCAGCGGTTCGACCGTGACCGAGTGCGTCGCGGACCGCTCCGGCTACTTCCAGGCCCGGGTCGAATTGCCCCAGCGCGCCACGACGGTGGTCGACGTACGGCTGATCTCGACCGCGCCCGACGGCGTATCCGCCATCCGAACGCTCCGGCTCCGGCCGTGACGACGGAGCCGCTTCCGTGCCGTTTGGAGATGATAGAATCGTACGATGAACGTCGCCGCGCAGCCCGTTCGCCTCGACTTCGACGACTACGTTATCTATACGCAGACGCATCCTGAGGGCGCCTTCGAGTTACTCGATGGAGCGATATTCAAATTAGCTCCGGAAGACGACGCCCATCTGCTCACCCGCTCGGCGATCGATTGGGTCCTCAATCAAACGCTGGATCCCGCGCGTTACACGGCCTGGACGGAGGCCTCGTTCCCGGCTCCCGGGTGGTTCGACGGGCCTCGGCCGGACAATTTCATCACGTTCGGCCCCGGCATCGTGAACGGGGCGATCCGCGCGAGGCCGGTCGCCGCGGACATCGCTCTGGTCATCGAAGTATCGTCTTCGAGCCGCCGCAAAGACGAGGCACGCGCGAAGCTCTACGCGCGTCTGGCCATCCCTGAGTACTGGCGCGTCGACTTGGAGCGAGCGTTGGTCGTACCGCATCGAACGCCGGCCCACTCGGAACACCTCGGTCACCACTATGCCTCGGTGACGCCCATCGGCCGGTATGCGACGGTCGAGTCGACGACAGTCGACGGCCTGTGCTTCGAAACGAACTTCCTCTTGCAGCTGGCGGCTTAGAACATCGCGGCTGCGGCCGCGATCACGTCGGCTAACGCGCCCGGTTCGAAGGGCGAGCGCAAGCCGGCCGAACGCACGAGTTCGCCGAACGGCGCCTCCCCGCCGCGCCCGCACAGGCGCACGTAGGCGTCGAGCGCCTCCGCGCGGTCGGTCTGCGCCCGCACCCAGAACTGCAGCGCGCAACACAACGCGAGGGTGTAATCGATGTAGTAGAACGGCGCGACGTAGATGTGTCGCTTCTCCTGCCACAAGCCGCCGCGCGATGCGTAGCCGAGGTCGCCGTAGGCGCGCCACGGCAGATAGCGCCGCTCGACGTCCTGCCACATCGCGTGCCGTTCCGCCGGCGTCGCCGACGGCTGCGCGTACACGAGGTGTTGAAAGTGATCGACGGCCACGCCGTACGGCAAAAACAATAACGCGTCGAGCAGATGCTCGCGGCGATATGCGTCCGCGTCGTCGCCGAAGAAACGCTCCATCTCGGGCCACGAGAGGTACTCGAGCGACATCGAGTGGATCTCCGCCGACTCGTACGTGGGCACCAAGTAGTCGATCGTACCCTTATCGCGGCTCTGCCAGCTCTGAAAAGCGTGACCGAGCTCGTGCATCATCGTGCGCACGTCCCCGCGCGTACCGTTGAAGTTCGCGAAGACGAAGGGGACGCGCCGGGTCGGGAAGCTGGTGCAGTAAGCGCCGAGCGCCTTGCCGGGCCGGTGCTCGACGTCGAGCAGCTCGCGTTCGATCAGCATGTTCGCGAACTCGCCGAGCGCCGGGTCGATGGCGGCAAGCGACTCGCGCGTGCGCTCCACGATCCAGGCCCGGTCGCCGAGCGGCGCGATGCGCTTGGCGGACCCGAGCACGGCCTCGTCCCAAAAATACGCGCGGTCGTAGCCGGCTTCGGCGGCGAAACGCCGGATCAGATCGTGTGCGAGCGGCACGACGACCTTGGCGATTTCGTCGCGGTAGCGTTCGACGTCGGCCGCGCCGTAGTCGACCCGGTGCATTCTCCGGTACCCAAGCTCCGTAAAGTCCCGGAAGCCCAACTTCTTGGCCATGCCGTCGCGGAGGCGCACCAGCGCGTCGAAGATCTCGTCGAGACGCTCGCCCCGCTCGGCGAAGGCTTCCCAGCGCGCGCGTTCGGCCGCGTGCCGCACGTCGCGATCGTGATCTTGCGAGTAGACGCCGATCTCCGACAAGCTGCGTTCCGCGCCTGCAAAGGCGACCGTAGCGGAGGCGATCAGATCCGTGTATTCTCTAGTGAGCTCCGCTTCCCGAACGAGATCGGGAGCGATCGCATCGTCGAACGTCGAGATATCGGCGTCCCACAGCGCGAACGCTTGCGTGCCCAGCTCGCCACGGAGCGCGGTCCGCGCGGGAGTCGATAAGAACAGCTGCTTCATGGCCGTGTTCAGCCCCGTCACGATCGGGGTGCGGCGATCGAGATCCCGCTGGGCTTCCCGGTATTCATCCCGGCGCGTGTCCTGAGTATAGCGAAGACGCGTCAGGTTAGCCCACGTTTGCCAGGTGCGCCGCAGCGCGTCCCAGCGCTCGAAGCCGGCGTGCCAGGCACGTCCGCCTTCGCTCGCGCCACCGAGTCCGGCGCGCAGGGCGTCGTACTCCCGGGTCAGTTCCAGGTCGCTCGGCACCGAGATGCCGCTCATCACATCGATCAAAGAGAAATCGCTCCCGCGTAGCCCGTCAGCTCGACGTACCCGACGCCGAGAGGCGCACGGCCGTCCGCGCTACGGACGTCGACGGCGCCTTCCCAATAAGATACGTTAACCGCCGAACCGCCGAGTTCCTGATCCGCCAGCACGGGTGTGAGCGTCACACCGACGCCCGCCTTCGGCACGCTCACCCGCCACCCGCTCGGATAGACACCGCCGGTGTGCGGGCTGCGCCACGAGCCGGTCGCCCGGATCGAAAAATCGTCGCGCTGCAAATGCCGCACGGATCCGTCCCGCTCCACGAGGCTCCCGCTCGATTCCGGGGTAACGCTACCATCCTTCTGTCGGAGCAAATACAACATGAGTTCGCGCCCGTCGTCGAGCTGCACCGAAAACCAGTCCCACCCCGCCTGATTCGCCTCGAGTTCCCCCGACCCGAACTCGTGATCCATCCACGAAATGCCGTCGACGCGCATCGGAACCCCATCGAACGTCAACGTTCCCGACGTCCGCAGCCGCGTATACGAATAATAATGCGAAGCGCACGACGCGCACCCCGCCTTGCGCGAAACCCCGCCGAGCCCATGCACCGCCGGCCGCTTCTCCGGCACCTGAACGAAGTCGATCGCATCGACCCCCGCCGCCCCTACGTCCCGCGCATGCATCACCATCCGCTCAAAATCGGGCCTCCCAGGAAGCGCCTCCCCGCGCAACGTCCACTCATCCGCCTTCACGTCCAGCGCCGTACTCGACGCCCGTCCCATCCCGAGCGCCTCCCGAGCAAACCGCTCGAAATGCACGAACGTATGCCCCCGCTCATCGGTCAGCGCAAAATGCGCCGGAAAGAGTTCGTGCCCCCTCCACCGACTCTGCCCATGCCCCGGCTGCGGATCGCCCGGCCGCAACCCCACCCGAAAGAACGTCAACTCAAACCCAAACCGCCGCCCATCCGCCGCCCGCACGTGCCCCGTATAATACCACCATTCGGTCTGATACCCCGGATGCGAATAGTGGTCCCTCGGGAATTGGAAATCGTACGGGGCCGTCGCTATCGTGAATCCTTCGGTTGTAGCGCGTGCCGGGTGTCGGGCATCACGACAACGGCCGCCGGGGACGCGCGCTTTTTTGCATCCATGCAAAAAAGCTACTGCCTTCGCGTCCGCTCCCGCCATCCGTGGCTCCGCGGCCGCCTCAGAGCCCCCGCCGGCCATTGTCGCGATGCCCGCCACCTGCCAAGCTGCGCGCGGAATTACCACTAATGCGACGCACGTGATGATCGCCAATCCCCGAGCGAGAAAAGAATGAGTCGTGGCAATTATTCCCGGTACGTTCATTCGGTCCTTACCGCTTCGGCGGTTTTGATGCGGGCGGCGACGGCGGCGGGGTAGATTCCGGCGATGAGGGCCGCAACGATGACGAGGGCGATGGCTTCGGCGAGGAAGTCCCAGGGCATGTGCAGTTCGATCAGCCATCCGAAGGCCTGCCGGTTGATGACGAAGATCAGCAGAAAGGCGAGCAGGATGCCGGTGACGACGCCGGTGACGCCGCCGAGTCCGCCGATGTAGGCGGCTTCGTAGAAGACCATGCGCCGGACCTCGCTCGCGCGCAGGCCGAGGTACCGCAGGAGGCCGATTTCGCGGCGGCGTTCGAGGACGAGCGCAAAGAGCGTGCTCACGACGCCGAGGACGGCGATCGTGATCGAGATGATGTAGAGCGCGTACGTGATCGCGAAGGTGCGGTTGAAGATCGCGATTACGAGGTTGCGCAGTTCGCGCGTCGTTTGGACGTCGATGCGCGCCGGCAATACGGCGCGGATCACGCGCGTGCGCAGGGCGGGGAGATCGACGCCGGGCGCGGCGTAGATCGCGATCGAGTTCACGCTCGAATCGTGGAAGAGACGCGCGAACGTATGAGCGTCGACCATCGCGATGCCGCCGTCGCTCGAGTAATCGTTGTAGATCGCGAGCACGCGAAACGCGACCTTGCCGCTCGGCGTATCGACGTCGACCGTGCCGCCGACGCGCGTGCCGAAACGGGTCGCGAACGGTTCGCTGATGATGCAATCGTTCGCGGCCGGCATCTCACGCGCGAGCGCCGCGAGATCGACGTTTCCGAGGAAGCGGAGCTTGTTCCGGTCGGTAACGGAGCGGAAATCCGTGGCAGCAAGGGTCGTCAGGGTGCCCCCGTAGGGAATCGAGATGGCGCGGAACGTATCGACCGCGGCCACGCCGGGAATGCGCCGGATCTCGGCGGCGACGCGCGGCGAGAAGCGCGCGTCGTACGACGCGTCGGCGAGGCCGAGCGGCCGCACGAAGAGGTCGGCTTTGATCGTCTCGTCCGCCCACGCGACGACCGTCGTGCGGAACGACCCGATCAGGATCGCGACGCTGACCATCATCGCGATCGCGACCATCAGCGACGCGACCGCAACGCTGTTGCGCCGGATCGACGAACCCAGATTGAGCGCGCCGAGGAACCCCGCCGTCGATGCGCGCGAGGCCGTGCGCCGGGCGAGCGCCGCGACGCCCGCGATGATCAGCGGCACGCAGAGCGACGCCCCGAAGATGATCGCGAGCCCCGCGGCATAGCCCGCGACCGGGATGCCGTCGAGCGCGGGCAGCCACGTCAGCGCGTACGCCGCGACCAGCAACGCCGCGCCGGCGAGCGCCAGACCCACTCCGGGGCGCCGCCGGCGCCGTTCGAAGCCCTGCGCGCGCATCGTGATGGCGGGTGCGGTGGAGGCGGCTTCCAGCGCCGGAAAGAGCGCGGACAGCGTGGCCAGCACGATCCCGACCACGAACGCCTTGGCGAGCACCAGCGGATCGTACACGACGCGATCGGCATGCGTGGCGACGTAGAGCGTGTCGACGGTCCGGGACACGGCGCCCACCGACAGTTGGGCGAGCAGCGCACCCAGACCCAAGCCCAGGACCGAACCGCCCGCGCCGAAGAGCGCTCCCTCCGCCAAGAACGCGCCGAAGATCTGGCGCCGCGTCGCGCCGAGCGCGCGCAGGGTCCCGATTTCCGGCCGGCGCTGCACGACCGAAATCGCGACGGTGTTGTAGATCAGATACATGCCGACCAGCATCGCGATGTACGACAGCGCCGCGAGATTCAACTGAAAACTGCGCAGCATGCGCTCGATCTCGTTCGTGCGCACCTTCGGTTCGATCGCCCGCACGCCGGGCGGCAATACCTTGGCGACGGCCGCGCGAATCGCCGGGAGCCGCTTGTCGTCGACGATCAAATCGATGCGGTCGAGCAACCCGACCTTATCGAAGATTTCCTGCGCCGTCACGATGTCGACGAACATCACGCTCGAGTCGAGGCCCGCGACCGACGCCGGGAGGATCGCCGCGACGCGGAAGCGCACGGGGCGGTCGCCCGAGAGCGCGGCCAGCGTCTCTCCGACGCGAAGGTGATAGCGGTCGGCGATCCGGTGCGAGACGATCGCGCCGTGCCCCGCGATCAAGGTCTCGGGGCTCGGGCCGCCGCTTCCCGCGGCCTGGTATTCGCCGGGCGTCGCCGCGCGCTCGGATGCGTCGCGCGGCAAGGGCTGCAAGAGATCGATGCCGAGCACCCGGAGGATCTCGCCCGAGAACGGGTCGCCGGCGCGCGCGCCGACCACGACGGACTCCTCGATGGTCGGCGCGGCGTAGCGAACGCCGTCGACCCGCCGCACGCGCAGCAAGGTCCGCTCGTCGAAACCGCGGCCGATGCCGAGCACCTGCAAGTTCACGTGGTTGGCGACCACGTTGACGCTCGACGCGAACGACGCCACGGCCGTCGCGTTGGCCAAATCGATCGCGAGCGAAATCGCGACGCCGAGGCCCACCGCGAAGAAGGTCACCAGCGCCCGCAAGCGGTTCGAGCGCAAATGCCCGAGCACGAGGCCCCGAAAGAGAGCGGTCATCCTCCCTTCGACGCCTTCGGCGCCGGGACGGTTACAGCGTTCGCCTCGCTACGGGCGGCCGGTCAGCCGACGTTCGGCCTCAGCCGACGCTCGGCCTCAGCCGACGATGCGACCGTCCTGCATGCGCACGATGCGGTCGCAGACCGCCGCCGCTTCGCTCGAATGCGTCGCCATCAGGATGGCCTGGCCGCGCTCGGCGAACTCGCGCAGGAGCCGTAAGACGCCCGCGCCGCTCTGCGAATCGAGATTCCCCGTCGGCTCGTCGGCGAGCACGACGGCCGGGCGGTGGATCGTCGCGCGCGCGACCGCGGCGCGCTGCATCTGGCCGCCGGAAATCTGCGCCGGATACGCTCCCGCTTTGCCCGCGATGCCGACCGACTCCAGCGCCGCGCGCACGCGCTCGGCAATCTCGCCGCGTTCGCGCCGCTGCAACACGAGCGGTAAGCCGACGTTCTCCGCCACCGTCATCGCGGGTAACAAGTTGAAGAACTGAAAGACGGTGCCGATCCGGTCGCGACGCAGCGCGGTCAGCGCATCGTCGTCGAGCGCCGACGTCGCGCGGCCGTCGATCTCGATCGTGCCGGCACTGGGAAGGTCGACGCAGCCGATGAGGTTCAGCAGCGTACTTTTTCCGCAACCGCTCGGACCCACGAGCGCCACCATCTCGCCCGCGCGCACGTCGAGCGAGACGCCCGCGAGGGCGCGCACGGGTTCGTCGCCCGTGTCGGCATAGGTCTTGCTCGCGTCGAGGACGCGCACGGCGACTTGCCGCTCGAGCGCGAGCGGCGGGATCTCAGTCTTCGACACTGCGTAACACCAATGCGGCATTGATGCCGCCGAAGCCGGTGGAATTGGAGAGCACGATCCGCGGGGAGAGGCTCCGCTCCTCGCGCACGTAGTCCAGATCGCAGGCGGGGCCCGGATGCTCCAGGTTGACCGTGCGCGGCACGCGGCCTTCGCGGATCGCCAGCAGCGAAAGCGCCGCTTCCCACGCACCCGTCGCGCCGAGCGCGTGACCGTGCTGGCCCTTCGTGCCGGTGACGGGCACTTTGTACGCGGCCTCGCCCAGAGCGCGCTTTAACGCGGCGGTTTCCGTTACGTCGTTGAGCGGGCTCGACGAGCCGTGCGCGTCGACGAGCTCCAGTTCGTCGGGCGACACGCGCGCTTCGCGCAGCGCGGCCAGCATCGCGCGGGACGAGTTGCGACCCTCGGGCTGCGGCGCGGTCATGTGGTGCGCGTCGCCGGTCAGGCCGAAGCCCGCGATCTCGCCGTAGATGCGGGCGCCGCGCGCGACCGCGTCCTCGTAGCGCTCCAGCATGAGGATCCCGGCTCCTTCGGACATCACGAAGCCGTCGCGGTCGCGATCGAAGGGCCGGCTCGCATGCGCGGGGTCGTCGTTGCGCGTCGACATCGCCTTGATCACGGCGAAGGAGCCGAAGACCAGCGGCGAGAGCGGCGCCTCCGCACCGCCCGCGAGCGCAACGCGCACGTCGCCGCGCGCGATCGCGCGAAACGCGTCGCCGATCGCGACCGTTCCGGCCGCGCACGAGTTCGCGTTGGCGACGTTGGGGCCGCGGATGCCGAAGGCGATCGCGACGTTGCTGGTCGAGGCGCCGCCGAACACGGAGATCGCCAGGAGCGGCCGTACGGCGCGCGTGCCCTGCGTGCGAAACGCGTCGTGCTGTTCTTCCGCGAAGGCCAAGCCGCCGAGGGCCGAACCGATCCAGACGCCGACGTCGTCGCCGCCGTCGCCGATTTCGAAGCCGGAGTCGTCGAGCGCCATCTGGGCCGCGGCCAGCGCGAATTGGCCGAACCGCTCGGTGCGCCGGAGTTGCTTGGCCTCCACGAAATCGGAAGCGTCGAAGTCGTCGATCTGCGCCGCCAGCCGCGAGGCGAACGCGCTCGCATCGAAGCGCGAGAGCGCCGAAACGGCGACCGTCCCGGCCATGACGTTGTTCCAGAACGGCCCGACCCCGACGCCCAGCGGCGAGACGATGCCGATGCCGGTGACGGCGACCCGGTACGGGGCGTTCACGCCTCCCGCTCCGCAAGGACCTTCATGCGGGCCAGCGTCTTCCGCGCGACGTTCTCGACGAAGAAGTCGCCGACCACGTGGCGGCCGAGCCAATCGCTCGCGACCGGGAAGGCGAACTGCAGCCGGTGCTCGATGATCACGCGCGTCCCCCCTTCCACCGGCTCGAAGCGCCACTCCACATCCATGCCCCGCGTCCAGCCGCGGATGTGGTGGAACCGGATGCTCGGACGCTCGGGATCGTCGATCTGTTCCGCGACCCACGAAATCGGGATCGCGTCGCGCCAAGCCGCCATCGCGACGGTGCGGACCTTGCCCTGCCGCGAAAGCACGCGAACCCGCCGGTAATGCGGCAGGATCTCCGGCCAGCGCTCCGTGGCCGCGGCGTACGCGTAGATCGCCGCGGCGGGCGCGGCGATCGTGATCTCCGTCGACATCTCGGTCATAACACCAGTCTTCCCAGCAGGCCGGGTGCGAGCGCACGCTCGGGCGCAATGGTGCCCGCCAAGGCACCCAGGAAGGTGCGCCCGAGCTCGGGCCGCGAGCGCAGACGCGAACCCGCCCGGCGCGCGAGCGCCGGCACGTCGACCAGGAGATCGACCAGCTTGGTCAGCCGCCGGCGGACGCGAAAGTCCGCGGCACGACGATCCGCGTAGGCGCCCACGAGCGCGTCCTCGCGGCCGGGATCGGCGAGCGACGCCACGATCGCCGCCGCCGCGTCGCGCGCACCGCGCAGGGCCAGGAAGACGCCTTGGCCCGTGAAGGGGTTGAGGAAACCGGCGGCATCGCCGATCAGCAGCGCTCCCGGCGCGGCGACGCCCGAGACGTCGAAGGCGAGCGGCCCGACCGACACCCGCGGACCGACCCGGCGGGCGCCCTCGAAGCTGCGATGACCCCGCCCCAGCTGAGCGGCCCGGCCGCGCATGCCCTCGTCCACCGCGCCCGACCACGACGCGAGATCCCGGTCGGGGACGACCACCATCACGTTGGCGTGCCGAGCATCGAGGGGGTTGATCGCGAAATAGGCGCCCGTGCCGACGTACATCTCGACGTGCCCGCCGAGCTCGCCGAAGCCCGCGTAATGGCCGCCGACCGCGAAGCGCCGCTTGCCGCGCGGCACGCGCGCGAGGCCGAGCTTCCGCGCCACGAGCGAACCGGAGCCGTCCGCGCCGACCGTCACCCGCGCGCGCAACGTGCGCGGCTCGCCCGCCTCGTCGCGCACCACGACGCCGGCGACGCGGTCGCCGTCGCGAACGAGGTCTTCGGCGCCGGCCCGTAGCACGCGCGCGCCGGCCGCCCGCGCCGCTTCCAAGAGGAGCGCGTCGAGGGTCGCGCGTTCGCAGGCGAGCGCCGGCGTCGGGAAGGGCAATTCGAGGGACGGGGCGCCGGGCGGCACCAGGCGGATGCCGACCAGCGGTGCGGCGACGGCGCGCACGCGCTCGCCCAGCCCCAAGTCGTCGAGCGCGGCCACCGCGCCGCCGTTGAGGTACTCGCCGCAGACCTTGCGGCGCGGAAAGGCCCGCCGCTCGACGACGGTCACTTCGACGCCGGCGCGCGCGAGCGCCAGCGCGCACGCGGACCCGGCCGGGCCGCCGCCCACGATGACGACGTCAGGCACCGTCGGTCACGAGCATGCGGAAATACGGCGAGCGCCGTACGACGGGCGCGGTCCAGCCTGCCCGGCCGGCGAGTTCGAGGATTTCCGCCGGCGTATACGCGCGGCGCACGGAGAGCGGTGCATCGTGGCGGGTTAGACGGTTGCGGGCGATGAGGTGTGCGAACGCCCAAGCCGCGGCGTAGCCGGCCCACGAGCGCACCAGGTCGCTGACCAGCGGCGTCAGCCGGCTGACGCGGCGCAGTTCGCGCAGCACCGCGACGGCCTCCGCGGGTTCGAAGTGATGCAGCGCCAAGTTGCAGGTGGCGACGTCGAACGCGCCGTCGGCATAGGGCAGCGCTCGCGCGTCCGCGCGTTCGAAACGGATCGGCGCGCCCGCGCTGCGCGCGCGCGCGATGTCGAGTACGGCGTCGCTGTAGTCGGAAGCCGTGACCTCCAAGGTAATCCCGCGTTCGCCCGCGGCTCGCAGGAGCGCGCGCGCGACATCGCCGCTGCCGCACCCCACGTCGAGAACCGTTCGCGCCTCGCGCCCGAGAACGTCGCGCACCACCGGTCGCACGCCGCCGAAGTGGCGGTTCGCCTGCTCGATCTCGCCGAAGTTCCCGGCGAGATCGCGCGTATCGACGCCCGCGTCATCCATCAACTCGCGAGCGACGATACGCTTCACGCCCGGTCAGCCGTTCTTGAAGTAATCCGCGTTGATCTGCGTGTAGTTCTTCCACTTCTCGGGCACGTCGGAGTCGGCATAGATGGCCTCCACCGGACAGGCCGAAACGCAGGCACCACAGTCGATGCATACTTCGGGATCGATGAAGAGCTGTTTGTCCTCATCCTTGCCGTGGATGCAGTCGACCGGACATACGTCGACGCACGACTTGTCCTTGGTACCGATGCAAGGTTCGGTGATGATGTAAGCCATGACTTCCTGGTGGGCCCTCTCCTCTGCGCGAAACTGGCTGGTCGTATTGGGGACGGTGAAGCGGCGGTCCTTGCGACTTTACGCAGGCCCAGACCACCTTTTTCGACCTTTAGCATGCCGGAGCGCATTCCGCCGCGAAACGAGAAGCGGCTGGAAACAGTATGGGTTTGCGCGGGCGTTGCCCCCGCGTTAAAGGAAAACGATGGCGTCTGTTTGCGAAACCTGCGGGATCCGTCCCGCGACCGTCCGAGACTTCACATTACGTAGCGGTACGTGGGTCGACGCCGAGGTCTGCGACGCCTGCGCGCGCCGGCGCCGTACGGCCGTCGTCCCGTTGCTCGGCTCCGCCTTGGCCGCCGTCGCGCTTGCGGTCGGCACCACCTATGCGATCGATCGCTTCACCCGGAACGAACGCGAACTGCCGCCCTCCGACCCGCGCGAATGGGCGAAGCGCCTGCGCTCGTCGACGCCGACCCTAGCCTCCTATTCGCGCGATCTGACGGCCGCCGCCCGCGCGGGCGAGCTCGACCCCGTCGTGGGGCGCGACGTGGAGATCGAGCGCGTCGTCGCGATCTTGGCCCGCCGCTCGAAGAACAATCCCGTGCTCGTCGGCGAGCCCGGCGTGGGCAAGACGGCCGTCGTGGAAGGTCTCGCCCAGCGCATCGCGCGCGGCGACGTGCCCGTGGCGCTGCGCGAGAAGCGCATCCTCGCGCTCGCGCTCGGTCCGCTCGTCGCCGGCACGAAATATCGCGGCGAGTTCGAGGGCCGCGTCAAGCGCATCCTCGACGAGGTCAAGCGCTCGGCACGCGAGGTGATCCTCTTCATCGACGAGCTCCACGCCCTCGTCGGCGCCGGCGCCGCCGAAGGCTCGCTCGATCTCTCGTCGATGATCAAGCCCGAGCTCGCCCGCGGCGAACTGCAGTGCATCGGCGCCACGACGTTCGACGAATATCGCAAGCACATCGAATCCGATCCCGCCCTCGAGCGCCGCTTCCAACCGGTGATGGTCGCGGAGCCGACGATCGACGAAGCCGCCGCGATCCTGCGCGGCTTGCGGCCGCGCTACGCCGAGCATCACGGCGTCACGATCACCGAAGGGGCGATCGACGCCGCGGCCGCGCTCTCGGCGCGCTACATCGTCGACCGCTTCCTGCCCGACAAAGCGATCGATTTGATCGACGAAGCGTCGGCCTCGGTGGGTCTGCGCGGCGGCGCCGTCGTGGACGTGGAAGACGTCGCGGCGATCGTCTCCAAGTGGACGGGCATCCCGCAGGGCGCGCTCACCGAAGAGCAGTCGCGCACCTTGCTGGCGCTCGAAGCGTCGCTCGCGAAACGGGTCGTCGGACAGGATGCGGCGATCGCGTCGGTCGCGCAGGCGATCCGGCGCGGCCGGGCCGGCCTCAAGGATCCGCGCAAGCCCGTCGGCGGGTTCCTCTTTCTCGGACCCAGCGGCGTCGGAAAGACGGAGCTGGCCCGCGCGCTCGCAGCCGAACTCTTCGGCGCCGAGGAGGCCCTCGTGCGCATCGACCTCACCGAGTACACGGAGTCGCACACGGTCTCGCGTCTGCTCGGTGCGCCGCCCGGATACGCCGGGCACGACGAGCCGGGCCAACTGACCGAACCGGTCCGGCGCCGCCCTTACTGCGTGGTGCTCTTCGACGAATTCGAGAAGGCGCACGCCGACGTGGCCGCGATCTTATTGCAAATTCTCGACGACGGCCGGGTGACCGATGCGAAGGGCCGCGCGATCGACTTCCGCCACGCGATCGTGATCCTCACGAGCAACGCGGACCCGACCGAACTGGAGATCTACCTGCGTCCGGAGCTGCTGAACCGCATCGACGACGTCGTGCACTTCAATTCGCTGGGCGAGCGCGAGATCGAGCAGATCGTGGAGCTCCAGATGCGCGACGTGGCGCGGCGCCTGGGCGCGCTGAGCGTTTCCATCGTGCTCAGCGACGACGCGCGCCGCTTCCTCGCGCTCGAGAGCGTCGCCGCGGGCAGCGGCGGCCGCTACGTGGCGCGCACGATCGCGCGCCTGGTCACCAACCCGCTCTCGACCGCCATTCTGCGCGGCGATATCAAGGAGGGCGGCGCGGCCCGCGTCGTGCTGCGCGACCGCAAGAACATCGAGGTCATCGCCGCATAACCGCCTCGTCGACGGCACGCGGCGCTCGATCTCAGCGCCGGCCCGAGCTCCCCAAGATTGCGTTCCGTCCCGATGAGAGCTCCACGATCTCGATGTCGTCGGCGTTGAGGAGCGGAACGATGTGGCCGTCGTGCTCCGAACTCCAGTAGCCCAGACAAGACGGGAAGTAGACGTTGGTCAGCCACGAGTTCGCATAATGCGCGGCCGGAGCGCCGGGCGCCGCAAACGGCGTTTCCCACGACGCGTAAATCGTATCCCAGGGGTTGCCCTGGCCCGCGCCGAGCGGCGGATACAACGGATTGTTGGGATCTTCGAAACCCAGCGCCAACCCGTCTTGCCAACTGCCCGTGTTGTCTTGGATGTACGCGCCGTAGGTCTGCATCGCGTGGAGCACGGCGCGACAGTACGGGTTCGCCGTCAGCGCGTTGACGTTGACCCAGGGCTTGATCGCAACGACGTCGCCGTAACGTGCGTTCGGCAACGCGTACGCGCCGAAGTCCTGCGAGGGATCGTTGCCGATGCGGCACGGCGAATCCGAACGCACGCCGAAGCGCGCTTCGTACCAGGGCCACACGCCCGCCACCCCGCCCGTCGTATCGTCGGTGCAGGGTTGCGTGATGGCGATCGCGTGCCCGATGTAGCCGTCGAGTAATTCTTGGCCGCTGATCATCAGGGCTCCAAACGCATAACCGCCCGCGTTTCCCGACGAATCGCCGCCGTCCGCCGCGACGCCGTCGCCGGAAAACGGATAGAATCCGCCGGTTCCGCAGTCCACGATGGCCTGGCTCTGCGCGCCCTGCTCGAGATCGCACGTTCCCGGTGCGCCGGGACTGCCCCAGCCGTAGCCGTCGAACTCGCCGCCCGCGTAGGACGGATCCATCACGATGATGTGATGGTCGCCGGTATCCGACCCGGATTCCGTCGCGCCGGCGGGAAGCGCGATCGCGCGACCGTTATAGTCGCACGGTCCGTACAGCACGCTGCACAAGATCTCGGCGCGCGTTAGTTGACCGGTCGCGCGAGGTAACCGGCGGATCGTGCGCGCGGGTTGATTCTGTAAGCCGCCCGTCAGATAAACGGGACCCACCGGATTGCGAGCGCTCAGCGGCTGTTGCGACCCGAGGTTCGAGTTCCCGGTCGTCAGAATCGACTGCGACGGATTGGCCGGATCGGTCGCCGCGACCGTCTGCGCTCCGGTCATCCAATAGTCGGTCGCGATCTGCTGCGGACGGATCGTGGCGCCACGCGCCAAGAGTTGCGCGATCGTCATGTGAAACGGCGTCGTTGCGGTGAAGTAACTGCTCCAGACCGGAAACTTCGTAACGGCCGCGGTTCGCAGCACGGCTCCGAGTCGCACGGCGCGAGCGGGTTCCGCGCCGCCGGGAGCGGCGCAGGACAGCAAGGCGACCAAACAAACGATAACGGTTACACGCGTCGTCGTCGTTCGGGCGTGCCGGTGGTCCAAAGCTCCGCGTCTCATAGACGGAGATTCGGCGACGTCTCGCCCGCCCCACAGTGCGTGCCGGCTCCGCGCGGGCGGGCGAAGGACGATCGTGGACCAGATCACACATGCGCGGCCTCACTCGAGCACGCGCGACTGTGCGAGCGCTTACAGAATTTTCTTGATCGCCTCTTCGATGTCGGGCGGGTCCATCTCGCCGTAGCGAATTTCGCTGACCTTACCGGCCTTGTCGATGAACACGTGCACGGGCAAACCGATCACGCCGAACGCTTTGCCCGCGCTGCCGTCGTCGAGCGCGATCGGAAACGACCACCCGTATTTTTTCGCGAAGCTCGCGGCGCTGGGCTTTTCCTCGAGATAATCGATACCGATCGTGGTGAACCCCTTGGCGCGATACTTCTTGAAGAACGCCTCGACCGCAGGCGCTTCGTCGTTGCACGGCCCGCACCAGGATGCGAAGAAGTTCAAATATACGGGCTTGCCCTTGAAGCGTTCCAAGGAGAGCGAGCCGCCGTTCAAGGCGGGCAACGAGAACGCGGGTGCCGCCTCGCCCGCGTGAACCGCGGCTCGCGCGGGAACCGCGGCGGTGCCCGTCAGAGCGGCGGCGAGGACGAATGCGGCGACGAAACGATACACAGCGCGGGGTTCTCCTAGAGCGAGTCTATGTGGGCAAGAACGAAGGAAAGCGAACGTGCGTTGCGTCCTGGCGCATCTGTTCGAGCAACTCGTCGACCGACGCGAACTTGCGCTGCTCGCGAATGAAGCGGAAGCAGCGCAGCGAGAGTTCCTCGCCGTAGATCGTCGCCCGAAAATCTTGCAGCCACGCTTCGACCGTGCGCGCGCGCCCGTCGAAAGTCGGGTTGGTTCCGATCGACACGAGGCCGTTGTAATCGCGCGCGCCGTGACGCCCGACGATCGAGTAGACACCGTCGGGCGGAAGCGTCTTGGCCGGATCGACCAGCAGGTTCGCCGTCGGAAAACCGAGGTCGTGTCCCCGCCCCGCCCCGAGTTCGACGCGGCCGCGCAGGCCGTAGGGTTCGACCAGGAGCCGGTCGGCGGTTTCCATGTCGCCGCGCGCGATCGCGGCGCGCACCCGCGTGCTCGACACGCGTTCGTCGTTGTCGCGCACCGGCGGCACCGCGATCACGGTCACGCCGTGCGGGGCGAGCAACTCGCGCGCGACGGCCGGATCGCCGTGGCGTCCGTTGCCGAACCGGAAGTTCTCGCCGACGACGAGTCCCGCGATGCCGAGCGTCTCGCGCAGAATCTGCGAGCAAAACGCGCGCGCGTCGACGCCCGCGATGCGCGCGTCGAACGGGACCAAATACAATTCGTCGATGCCCGTCGAAGCGAGCGCGTTGACGCGCTCTTCGACCGTCGAAATCAGCGCCGGCACGCGATCGGGCCGCAAGAACGTCGACGGGTGATTGCGGAACGTCAGCACGGCCGCGCGGTGGCCGGGCCGGCGCAAACGCAATAACGTGCGCGCGATCTCGCGATGGCCTGCGTGCAGGCCGTCGAAAAACCCGATGGCGAGGACGAGCGGGCGCGACGTCGAGGGAGCTTCGAGTTGATGGTGGATCTTCACGGCCGGACGGAATTACTCGAAGACTTTGCGCGGCGCGAGCAGCGCGCCGATCGCCTCGCCGACGCCGACCAGCGTCCGCGACGAATCGCGCACGAAGAGATGCTTCGCCGCCGAACCACTGGGGAGCGGCACCATGCGCCCCGCGCGAAAATCCGCGGCGCCGCGCCCGTCGAGCACGATCGTGGGTAGCGGAATCACGCGCTCGGGCGCGATCAGCGCCGCTTCCGGCGCGGCTTCGATTTCCTCGAGCGTCCGGCTCTCGTAGAGCACGAACGGGCCGGACGCCTCGCGCAGGAGCGCACCCATGTGCGCCGCGCAGCCGATCGCCGCGCCGAGATCTTCGCAGAGCGTCCGGACGTACGTGCCTTCGGAACAGGCAACCGACATACGCGCCACGCCGCCTTCGAAACCCAAGACGCGCAAGCCGTAGATCACGATCTTGCGCGGGGCGCGCTCCACGGTCTGGCCGCGCCGCGCGAGATCGTAGAGCCGCTCGCCGCCCACGCGCAGCGCGCTGAACATCGGCGGGATCTGTTCGAGCGCGCCGATGAAGCGGGGCACGACCGCCTCGAGCAACGCCGCGGCATCGGCGGGCACGGGCGACTCGCGAACCGTCGTCCCGAGGGCGTCGCCGCTATCGGTCGCGCGCCCGAGGACGAGCGTGAAGGCGTACGACTTACGCCGGTCCTCGATCAGCGGAATCAAACGCGTGGCTTTCCCGAGTGCGAGCGGCAACACGCCCGCCGCCATTGGGTCGAGGGTTCCGAGATGCCCGACCGGGAGCTTCCCTCCGCCGGCGCGCGAATAGACGCGCCGGACGCGCGCGCCGACCTGCGTCGACGTGGGCCCCGCCGGCTTGAAGACGTTCACGAACCCGAGCACGGCTTCAGAATTCCAGATCGCCCGTGAAGCGACGGTCGCCGGGCGCTCCTGCGTCGCTCGCGCTCCGTGTCACCCGATATGCGACTCGGAACACGAGCCGGGACGGTTGGGGGACGCAGGCGCGAAGCTCACAATCCTTCCGCGCGCAGGGCCGCGCGCACGGCTTCGAGTGCCGCCTCCGCGCTGCCGTCGAAGGTCAGACCCGATGCGCGAAAGTGTCCGCCGCCGCCGAGCCGGCCCGCCGCGGACTGAACGTTGACGCGGCCGTTGCTGCGCAGGCTCACGCGCACGTCGCCGTCGTACGCTTTGAAGAGCGCCGCGACGTCGACGCCTTCGATCGCCCGCAGATGCCCGATGATCTCTTCGGTATCCTCGCCGTCGGCGCCGAAGCGGGCCAACATCGCCTCATCGACGACCGACCAGCAGAACTTTCCGTCCTCTTCCAATCGTGCGCTCTCGAGCGCGGCGCCGAGCAAACGCGTGGCGGCGATGCGTTTGTTGGCGAAGATGCGCTCGGTGATCTCGTCGCGATCCGCGCCCAGGTCCATCAGTTCGCCGGAAATCCGCAGAACGTCGGCCGTCGTGTTGGAGTGCATGAATCCGCCGGTGTCGGTCATGATCGTCGTGAGCAAGGCGGTCGCGATTTCGGGCGTGATCGGCGCATCGAGCGCGCGCAGCAGGCGTAACACGCACGTGCCCGTCGAGCACTCGTTCTCGAGCACGTAGTTGAGCGCGCCGAAGTGCGAGTTGGCCAGGTGGTGATCGATGTCGAGCACGTTTTCGCGCGCGAGTTCGGGCAGAAACTCGCCGGCGCGCGAGGCGTCGCTCATGTCGCAGAAGACCCAGAGGGTATCGGCGGGAAGGTCGGCGGGCACCTCGCGCGCGACGCGATCCGCGTCGGGGAGAAAGCGCAGGTTGCGCGGCACGGGGTCCTGTTGGAAATAGTGAACGCGCTTCCCGAGGGCGCGCAGCGCGAGCCCGAGCGCGAGGCCCGCCCCCAGCGTATCGCCGTCGGGTTTCACGTGGCTGACCATGACGAACGCCGGGCGGCGGCGCAGCTCGGCGACGACCTCCTCGGTCGTCGCCTTGCGGGGTTCACTTTGGATCATCGATACCTCCCGGAGCCGCTTCGGCCGTGCGGGCCAGCACCTTACTGAGGGCAATCGCGCGTTCGGTCGTACGATCTTCGACGAACGACAGCTCCGGCGTGTGCCGCAAGGACACCGCGTGGCCGAGTTCACCGCGCAAGAAGCCCCGGGCCGACTCGAGCGCGTCCATGCTCTGTCGCGCGACGTGACGGTCCCCGATGATCGAGACGTATACCTTGGCGGAGTGCAGGTCGCTCGTGATCTCGACGCGCGTCACGGTCACGAAGCCGAGGCGCGGGTCCTTGAGTTCCGTCGAGATCAAGCGCGCCAGCTCGCGCTGCAGTTCGTGGTCGATCCGACCCATTCGTTCGCGTTTCATAATTGAGCCTTTCCTACGTTCTCGGCCGGCGCGCTCGCGCCCCCGAGCCCGGCCCGCCGGCTCGGTTCCGAGCGGGAGGCGGGCGCTCCCCGGGGCGGCGCAGCGCATAGCGGCGAGCCGCCACCACGCCGACGATCGCCAGCATGGCAACCGACCCAAGACCCGCGATGACGTCGTTCTGTTGCATCGCCGGCCGCGGTGCATCCGCGAGAAAGTCGGCGATCTGCCGCGTCAGCAACCCCGCCGCCACGACGCCCCCCAGGACGAGCAGTACCGCCCACAGCCGTTCTTCCCGCAAATCCCGCCTAGCCACGCCGCCGGTTCCTCAGAAAGAGAAAGGCACTTCGCAAACCCATCACGATGAGCCAGGTGCCGATAAGGCGAGTCGACCAAAGCACGTCGCTGAACGTGACGAACGGCGACGTCCGCGGATCGCGGAAAAACGCCTCCAAGGTCGCGCGCGCGGCCAGAACCACGACGAAATAGAGCAGGACGAAGCTAGCGGTGCGTATCCACAGCGGCCCGCGAAGGACCCTACCCACGGCGCAGCCCCCGCTGCCACACCCCGAGCGCAAAGACCCCTAGCCCCACGCCGAGCCCGAACAGCACGCCGACGAAAAACTCCCCACCCGGCGCCGACGTCCGATCGAGCAGCACCGCCGCCCCAACCGCAATCCCACTCGCCACGCCCAAATCCCGAGCCCGAGAAAACCGAACCCACCCCAGCAACAAATTCACAAAATCCCCCCAACCGCGGTTAAGGAGCCGTCCCGAGTAAGACCGGGGGCAGCGCAGCGTCCCCCCGCGATATCATACGGGCCGGGATGCTGCATGGGGGTGCGACGGAACGCGCCGCGACAAGCCCGGCCCGGACGGCCGGGCGCCGGAGCGCCCCGAGGCCCCCATTTCCCCATGGATGGGGAAATGGACAGGCCGTTTCCGGCGCACCCCCGTGCAGCATCCCGGCCCGGGCACAGACCCAAGACCGGGACGCGACACTCGAGGGAGGTCTTACGCAGGGACCGGTTCCGGCGCGACCAGTTCCGATGTGAACGCTTCGATGACGTCGCCCTGCTTGAGGTCCGAGAACTTGGCGATCTGCACGCCGCATTCGAAGTTCTCGGCGACCTCGCGCACGTCGTCCTTGAAGCGGCGCAGCGATTCGAGCTCCGATTCGAAGATCACGGCCGAATCGCGCAGGATGCGGACCTTGGCGTTGCGCGTGAGCTTGCCGCTCTGGACGTAGCACCCCGCGATCGTACCGATCTTCGAGACCTTGAAGACCTCGCGGACTTCGGCACGGCCGAGGATGACCTCGCGGAACTTCGGCGCGAGCATGCCCAGCATCGCCTTCTTGAGATCGTTCTCGACATCGTAGATGACCTGATAGAAGCGGATGTCGACCTGCTCGTTCTCCGAGAGGCGCTTGACCGTTTCGTCGGGCCGGATGTTGAAGCCGATCAGCACGGCGTTGGAGGCGCTGGCCAGGTTGACGTCGTTGGGCGTGATCGCGCCGACGCCGGCGTAGATCACGCGCACGTCGACTTCCGGCGACGTGAGGCCCTCGACGCGCGCGCGCAACGCTTCGACCGCACCTTGGCCGTCGGCCTTGAGGATCAGGTTGAGCGCCTTGCGCCCGCCGTCGGCCGGCGTCGACATGAAGGTCTCGAGCGAGACGCGCGGCCCGCTGGTGGCCGCGATCGCGACGTCCTTGCGACGCGTGGAACGCTTGGCTGCCGCCTCGCGCGCGACGCGCTCGTCGGAGACGACCATCAGCGTATCGCCCGCGCTCGGAACGTCCGAGAGGCCCATGATCTCGACCGGAATCGAGGGTCCGGCCTTCTTGACCTGCTTGCCCTTATCGTCGACCAGCGCGCGGATCTTGCCGAACGCGCTGCCCACGACGACCACGTCGCCGACGCGCAACGTGCCGTTCTGCACGAGCACGGTCGCCACCGCGCCGCGACCCTTGTCGAGCGCGGATTCGATGACGACGCCCTGCGCGCGCCGCGTCTTATTGGCTTTGAGGTCGCGCAGCTCGGCTTCGAGCAACACGGTCTCCAGGAGCTGATCGATGCCGTCGCCGGTGCGCGCGGAGACCGGAACCATTTCCGTCTTCCCGCCCCACTCGACCGGTTGCAGGCCCTGTTCCGAGAGCTGCGATTTCACGCGATCGGGCTGCGCGTCTTCCTTGTCCATCTTATTGATGGCGACCACGATCGGCACGTTGGCGGCCTTGATGTGCGAGATCGCTTCCAACGTCTGCGGCATGACGCCGTCGTCGGCCGCGACCACGAGGATCGCGACGTCGGTGACCTTGGCGCCGCGCGCGCGCATCGCGGTGAACGCTTCGTGGCCGGGCGTATCGATGAAGGTGATCTTGTGATCGTTCTTCTCGACCGTGTAGGCGCCGATGCGCTGCGTGATGCCGCCCGCTTCGCCCGAGGCGACGCTGGAGGAACGGATGCGGTCGAGCAGCGACGTCTTGCCGTGATCGACGTGACCGAGCACCGTGACGACCGGCGGCCGCCACGAGAGGAGCTCGGGACGATCTTCTTCCTGCTCGACGACGACTTCTTCGCCCGCTTCCTTGATGACCGCGTTGAAGCCGAACTTGCGCGCGACGTTCTGCGCGACTTGCGCGGGAATGTTCTGGTTGATCGTCGCCATGGTGCCCATCTTGATGAGCTCCTTGATGACGTCCTTAGCGGGAATGATCATGGAGGTCGCGAGTTCCTGAACCGTCAGGACGTCGGGAATCTCGATCGTCTCCAGCACCGCGGCCGGGTTGGCCAAGGCCGCATCGTAGGAGCCGCGCTTCTTGCGCTGCCGCTCCTTCTCGAGCAGCATCTCCGTCTCGCGATCCTTCTTGGCGCCCGACCGGTCGCGATCGCCGCCGCGGCCACCCGGGCCGTGCGGACCACGCGGCCCGCCGGAACTCGGCGTCGGACCGCCGGTTCCCGGAGAAGTCGGAGCCGGCGAACCGGGCGGCCGGGGCGTGAAGGGGCGCGGCCCTCCGGGCGGCGCCAGGGGACGGAATGGGCCGTTGCCCACGGGGCGGCGGCCGACCGGCGCGCCCGGCTGGCCGGGACGCGGCGGCGCCTGCCCCGGCTGGGGTGGACGGTAGCCTTGGCCCGGAACGCCGGGCTGGCCGGGGCGCGGGGCGACGCCGGGCCGGCCCGGCATGCCGGTTTGCGGTCCAGGGCTCGCGGAGGCGGCGACGCCGCTTGGGGGTTGGGCCGGCGGAGCGACGGGACGCGGCGGCGGAGCGACCGTCGAACGCCCGGCCGGAACCGGACGCAACGTCGGGATCGGCGTCGAATCGGTCGACGTTACGGGCGGGCGCGGACGCGGGGGCATCGGAGCTTGACCGCCGCGGGGCGGCGGGCTGCCGACCAGGCGGGGGGCGGGGCCGCCGGCGATGCGCGGCGCGGGACCCGGCGCGATGCGCGGGACAGGACCGGCCAGGCGCGGTGCCGGGCTCGCGGGAGCAGGCGGCGTGGCGGCCGGGGGACGAGGCTCGGACGGCGCTTCAGGCGGAGCTGCCGAAACGGAAGCAGCCGGTAGCGGCGGCGCGATGCGCGGCGCGGGCCCGGCCTTCGGCGGCGCCGCGGCCGCAACGTCGGCGGCCGGTTCGACGGGCACCGGCGGCGGCTCGGCCGCGGGCGCCTGAGCGACGGCAGCCGGCACGTCGACGGCGGCCGGGGCAGCGGGCGCGGCAGGTGCGGCCGCGACGGCGGCGGTCTTCGCGGCGCGGCGCGGCGCGGCCGTGACGGGTTTGAGCGTCGGAATCGGCTCTGATGGCGCCGGCGGAGCCGCCTTGGCGGCGGCGGGTGCGCTCGGCGCGGGCGGCGGGGCCGTGGGCGGAGCCGCCGTGGCCGTGGCCGCCGTCGCCTTGGCGGCCGGTTTGTTCGAACCGCCGAGAAGGACGCCGCGCACGAGGTCGGCGATGGGGTCGTCGACGACGCTCAATTGATTCTTCACTTCGACGCCCAGGCGTTCGAAGAGGCCGATCAGGTCTTTGGAAGACAGACCCAGCTCCTTCGCGAGCTCGAAAATACGCACTTTACCGGTTGCCATATCGTCCTTCTAATAACCCGTGCGCGTGCGATTGAGCTGCGCTCGGGACGTCGTCTTAAATCATGTACGTGCTCCGGCCATCCGGCCGTCAGTTTGCTTCAAAACTGGGGAGGGCTTGCCGGCGTTCCGCGACGGAAGCTTCCGGGGACCCGCACTATCATACACGCCCGGTTCGCGCTCGAAAAGGGCGCGCCGGCTTTTCCATATCACGCAGGTCGCAGCCGCGCCTAAGCCGGGGTAGCGTTTGTTCTTCAGAGCCCGCTGCGCGCAGGCTGCCGAACACAAGTATGCCCCGCGCCCGGGCGAGCGGACGCGGTCCGCATCGACCGTCCACGCGCCGTCCCGGCGCACGAAGCGGACGAGGTCGGCTTGCGGCGCGCGGCCGCGACAACCGACGCAGGTTCGCTCCGGGACGTGCCGTTCACTCGCCGGACGGCTCACCCGTACCGGCCTCCGCTTCGCCGCGATGGGCCGGATCGAACATCTGCCGCTTGAACTCCTCGAGCTTGCGGATCAACTCCGGATCGATCGACTGCGTGCCCTCGACCGCTTCCTCGCCTTCGAGGCCCTCTTCGAGCGAATCCGCCGGCTCGGTCACCGTCATGCGCTCCTCGCGCTCGGCCAAATAACGAGCGCGCGTTTCGTCCGCGTCGGCTTCGCTCGTGATATCGAGCCGCCAGCCGGTCAGCCGCGCGGCCAGACGCACGTTCTGGCCTTCGCGCCCGATGGCGAGCGAGAGCTGATAATCCGGAACGACCACGAGGCCCACGCCCTCGTCCTCGAAGAGTTCGACCGAGAGCACCTTGGCCGGCGCGAGCGCGTTATTGATGAACGCGACGGGGTCGCCCGACCAGCGGATGATGTCGATCTTCTCGCCGCGCAGTTCGTCGGACACGCTCGCGATGCGGCTGGATTTGGGCCCGAGGCACGCCCCGACCGCATCGACGTCGCCGCGATGCGAGTGAACCGCGACCTTCGAACGGCTGCCGGGTTCGCGCGCGATCGCCATGATCTCGACGATGTTATCGACGATCTCCGGGACCTCGCGCTCGAGCAGCCGCTGCACCAGGCCCTCGGCGGCGCGCGATAGTACGATCTGCGGGCCCTTATTGGTTTTGCGGACGTCGAGCACGAAGGCCAGGATCCGGTCGTTGATGCGGAAGTTCTCGCGCGGCACCTGTTCGGAGAGCGGCAGCAGCGCCTCCGTCTTGCCCAGATCCACGAACATGTTGCGCTGTTCGTAGCGCTGCACCGTGCCGTTGACGAGGTCGTGGAGCTTCTGGCTGTACTCGTTGAAGATCGTGTCGCGCTCGGCCTCGCGGATGCGCTGCACGATCACCTGCTTGGCGGTCTGCGCGGCGATGCGGCCGAACTGCTTGGGCGTCACCTCTTCGTCGAAGTAGTCGCCGGGCTCGTATTTGGCACCGGCTTCCTTCTTCGAGATCTCGAGCTTGGGATCGGCGACCTCGTCGACGACCGTTCGCCGGTGGTAGACCTTGTACTCGCCGGTGTCCCGGTCGATCGAGACGATCGCATTCGCTTCACCACCGAAGTTTCGCTTGTAGGCCGAGATCAATGCCGCCTCGAGCGCTTCGAGCAGCATCTCGAAGGGAATCGAGCGCTCGCCTTGGAGCAGGCGCAGCGATTCGCGGAGGGTCGGTTCGTCGGGTGAGGTCTTGGCGGCTTTGGCAGGCATCAGCGTTCTCGTTTCTCTCGTTTGGCGCGCCGCAGGTCGGCGCGATAATCGTACTCGACGTTGGCGGACTTGATCATTTCCAGAGGAATCGGCAGCTCGCCGCGTTTGCGTTCCAAGATCACGGCGTTTCCGCGGACGCCGAGCAGCCGGCCGCGGTGGGAGTAATCGCTCTCGATCGGCAACGTGGTCTTGACCAGCACGTTCTGCCCGCGAAAGCGCTCGTAATCGCCGGACGCCCGGAGCGGCCGGTCGAGTCCGGCCGATTCGACTTCGAGCGTGTACGGGTCGGTCTGGCCCTCGAGCACGGCGTTCAGGCGCGCGGCCACGCGTTCGCACAGCGCCAAATCGACGCCGGCCGCCCGATCGACGGTCAACGACAATTCGTAGCTGCGGCCGCTGCGGCGCACCCTGTGGTAGACGATTTCGACGTCGCGGAACTCCCCTTCGAAGGGCAGCGCCCGGACGGCATCTTCGAACGCTTCGGCGAGAGACACGGAACCCCGTACAACAACGAAGCGCGGGACGCACCCACGCTTTCTCGATTACCGTCGTCGATCATAGCACGCCGCGGCCGGCGCGCGCAAGCGAACGAATCGCGGCTACGGCGATGCCGCCGGCTTGGGCGGAAGCGTCGGTAGGCCGCCAGCCGGCGTGAACTCCTCGCCGCCGCACGGGCCGAAGGTGTAGCCGCCCTGCGGTCCGGCACCGCCGGATCCTTGCTCGATCTTCCAGCCCGTGCAGATTTCGATGCCGAAGATCTTTTGGCGCTTGAGCACGTACACGATGCTGGCCGGTCCCACGAGCGAACCGCGCTGACGCACGATGTAGAGCGCCTTCGCGAGCACGTTCGGGGGCGGCGCGGCGGCCTTGAAATAGTCTTCCTGGGCCTGCTCGATGGCGGCTTGCATGTCGCCTACATATTGCTTGCTACCGTACGCGACGTCGCCGCCGGGCAGCAACGCGTTGAGGCGCGCGTTGAGCCGGTCGAGCGAGCCGTTGGGCCCCGGGGTCGGACCGCTGTGCGGCGCGCTCGCGACCGCATGCGCGTTGCCGGCGGCGCCCGGGGTGCCGGTCGCGGACGAACCGGTCGCGCCGCCGGGGCGCGGGCCGGGGCCTGCGGAGCCGCGCGCTCCACCCGGCCCGGAAGCCGGCTTCGAGGCGCCGGCCGCCCCCGAGGGTCCGGCTGACGCAGCGGCCCGAGCTGCAGCGGCCCCCGCAGCGGAAGCGGCGGGCAGCGGCGCCGCGCTGCTCGCCGCGGATGCGGCCGAGGGCGCCGGGGCGGCGGTGCGTACGACCGCGGCCGGCGCGGCGGCGGCCGGCGCTGCCGTCGGGCGGGGTGCGGCCGTCGCGGCGACGGCCACGGGCCGGGCCGTGGGCGCGGCGCTCGGTCGCGCGGTGGCGGGTACCGCCGTCGCGGGTGCAGTGGTCGGCGGCGACGCCTTCGCCGCACGGGTCGGCCGCGCGGTCGGAGCGAGGGTGGGCGCTGCGCTCGGACGGGCCGTCGGCGCAACGGTCGGCGCGGGCGTCGCACGCGCGGTCGGGAGCGGCGTGGCGCGGACGGTGGGCGCGGGCGCCGGCGTGGGGCGAAGCGTCGGCGGCGCCGTCGGCGGTGCCGTCGGGGCGAGGGTGGGCCGAGCCGTCGGCGCGGCCGTCGGAACGGCGCTCGGTTCGGGTGTCGGCGGCTCGGTCGGGCGCGGCGTGGCGGGCTGCGGCGAGGGCGCGGGCGGCAAGGTCGCGGGCACGACGCTCGGCTGCGGGCTCGGCTCCGCGGACGCGACGGGGGTGCTGAGCGGCGCAACGACGACGATGTGTTCGGGCATCGGCGTCCCCGTCGGCGAGTACTTCGAGAGCTCGGGCCGGCGCGGAGCGGTCCGGGCGACCCGCGGCCGCGTCGGGTGCGGCGGGGCGGGCTTGCGGCGCACGGACGGGATCACGGGCGAAACGGCCGGCGGAACGATGCTCGGCGTCACGCGCGGCGGTGCCGGGGTGGGGCGCTCGACGGCCGGCGCCGCGGTGGGCGCCGCGCTCGCGGGTGCCGCGGCCGGGAGCGGCGTGGCCGGTGCGACGGGCGCGGCCGATTCGATCGCGACCTGGTGCGTCACCGAAACCGCCTCGGACGAGCTCGCGGTCTCCGAACCGCCTACCGGTTCGAGCGCGCGTAACGCGAAGAGAAACGCGATGATGATGTGCACGACGATCGAGAGGAAGTACGCGACGACATAGCGTCGCCGCGTGAGTGTTTCGCTTCGCCGGCGGGCACCTCGCACGGAGATTGCTTTCGCCCAGAGGCTCGCCGAGCACTTCGTCTAATCGCGCTCAACGACGTGATGATGAAACGCGGCTCCAAGCGAACCAAGATCGTCGCCACGATCGGTCCGGCCTCGCGCGAGCCGGCGACGTTGCGCGCGCTGGTCGATGCGGGCCTCAACGTCGCGCGTTTGAATTTCTCGCACGGCACGCATGCCGAACACGCCGAAGCGATCGCCGACATTCGGACCGCGTCGCGCGAAGCGGGCATTCCGGTCGCCGTCTTACAAGATCTGCCCGGTCCCAAAGTGCGCACGGGCCCGCTCGCTCCGGGCATCGAGTCCGTGCACCTGGCCGACGGCGCGGCGTTTTCGCTCGTCACGCACGAGATCGCCGGCACCAAAGACGGGGTTTCGGCGAACTACGCGGGGCTCGCGCACGACGTCGAAACGGGCAAGCGCATCTACCTCGCCGACGGCGCGATCGCGCTGCGCATCACGGGAACCAGCGACGAGCGCATCGATACGGTCGTGGAAGTCGGCGGCGACCTGCGCGCGCACCAGGGCATCAACTATCCCGACGGGACGCTCGCCATCTCGGCCGTCACGGACCGCGATTTCGAACACCTCGCCTTCGGCCTCGAACACAACGTGGACTGGGTCGCGATTTCGTTCGTGAAGTCCGCCGAAGACGTGTTGCGCGTCAAGCGCTTCATCGCCGAACGCGGTAAGAGCACGCCCGTGATCGCGAAGATCGAGAAGCACGAGGCGCTCGAGGCGATCGACGACATCGTGGCCGCCGCCGACGGCATCATGGTCGCGCGCGGCGATCTCGGCATCGAGATTCCGCTCGAGCGCGTGCCGCTCGTGCAGAAGGACTTGATCGCCCGCGCCAATTGCGTCGCCAAGCCCGTCATCACCGCGACGCAGATGCTCGAATCGATGATCGCCGCGCCGCGCCCGACGCGCGCCGAAGCGACCGACGTCGCCAACGCCATCATCGACGGCAGCGACGCGGTCATGCTCTCGGGCGAGACCGCGCGCGGCGCGTATCCGATCGAAGCGGTGCGCACGATGTCGCTGATCGCGCGCGAAGTCGAAGGCGATTATCCCCACGAACTGTTGCGCGCGCGGCGCTTCGCCGACGCGCCGCGCTCCATCGAATCCTCCATCGCCGAAGGCGCGGGCCGCATGGCCGAGGATCTGCGGCTCGATTTCATCGTCACCGGCACCACGACCGGTAACACGGCGCGCCACGTGTCGTCGTTCCGCCCCCGCGCGCGCATCGTCGCGATGACCCAAGTGCCCGCGGTCGCGCGCCGCATGGCGCTTATCTGGGGCGTCGAGGCGCTGGTCGTCGAGCCCTACAAATACTTCGAGACCTTGATCGACATCGTCGAAGCGCGCATGCTGCGCGAAGGCTTATCCAAACACGGCGAAACGATCGTCATCACGTCGGGCATGCCGGTGGGTGCGGGCGGCACGAACGTCTTGAAAATCCATAAACTACCGTAACGGCGTCAAGGCGAAACGCCGCCTTCGCTCGCGAGTTCGTGACTCGTGCTGCGGCCGCCGGTCGGTCCTCGCCGCATCCCTGCGCGACGAGCGCATCGATGTCGCGTAGCGCGGTGTCGGGCGAGCACCTCATGATGTTCGCCAACTTCGAAAAAGTCTATAATCTCCGCATCCGGCCGCGGCGCGCGCTCACTCACTCGCTCGCGAGGGCGCGCGCGTACCGCTCCCGGTAGGCTTCCACGGTGCGTTCGCGGCCGAATTTCGCGGCCGCGGAACGCTGTGCGGCCGCGCCGGCCCAGGCGTCGTCGATCCGCGACCACGCGGCCTCGATGCCCTCCCGGAATCCCTCGGCGTCGTCGGGGACGAGCCAGCCGGTCGGGAAGGGTCCGATCGCCTCCGCGAGCGCGCCCCCGTTGGCGGCCACGACCGGAATGCCCCAGGCCAGCGCCTCGAGCGGCGCCTGCGGCTGCGCGTCTCGCGAGATCGGCACGATCAAGACGTCGATCGCGGCGAAGAGCTCGGCCGCGCCGATATCGCCGCGGAACTCGACGGAGTCGGCCACGCCCGCGTTGCGCGCGTGCGCGGCGATGAACTGGCGCGCGCGGCCCGTGCCGGCGATCTGCATGCGCGCTTCGGGCCGCTGCGCGCGAACCTTCACGAAGGCGTCGATCGCCGTCTCCCAGGCCCGGTCCGCCGAGAGCGAACCGCTCCAGCCGACCACCGGACCCGGCCGCGCGGGCGGCCGCGTGAGCGGCGTATCGCCTGGCGGCAGCTCGACGCCGTGCGGGATGACGGAAATCGCGCCGTCGTCGAGGATCAGCCGCTCTTCGAGGGCGCGCGCGAGCGACTCATAGGTCGCGGTCAGCGCCGCGCCGCGGCGTAAGTACCCCGGCAATCTGCGCTCGACCAGTTTCTTCGGTAATTCCTTGTCGCGTTGCGGATCGTGGAAGGTCGCGATCGTGCGCTTCGCGAGGCGGCTCGGAAACGTGCCGAGCGCGACCGCGATCGCGGGGAAACCGTGCGCGTGCACGATATCGGGCTGCTCGCGCTCGACCGTGCGGCGCAGCTTGGAGATGCTCGCGCCCATGCCGATGAAACCCGACGGACGCCAGCGCTCGAAGACCGCGCCGGTGCCTTCGAAGCGTTCGCGTTCGTCGTTCGTCGCCAGCACGCGAACCTCGAACTCGTCGCGCAACGCCGCGCAGAGCGCGACGACGTCGCGCAGCATCGCGTCGCCTTCGGGGGAGGCGAGCATCAAGAGCTTCGGGGCGCTCACGCGCGTGCCGCGGTCTTCGGGCGCGACTTACGCGCGCGCGCGTCGCGCACCAGCGCCTCGGCGTGTTCGAGGGCGACGCCCGCGGCACTGCCGGAGAGCATCCGCGCGACCTCTTCGAGCACGGCCTGCCGCTCGTCGAGCGCGACCAGTTCCACGACCGTCGCGCCGCGCCGTTCGCGCTTGCGCAGCACGTAGTGGCGGTCGGCCCACGATGCGATCTGCGCCAAATGCGTCACGCAGAGTACCTGCGCGCGCTCGGCGAGCGCGCCGAGCCGCACGCCCACGGCGGTCGCGGTCGCGCCGCCGATGCCCGCGTCGATCTCGTCGAACACGAGCGCCGTGCGTTCGCGGCGCCCGGCGAGCACCACGACGAGCGCCAGCAAGACGCGCGAGAGTTCGCCGCCCGAAGCCGCGCGCGCGAGCGAACGCACGGGTTCCCCGGGATTGGGCGAGAGCGCGAAGCTCACGCTCTCCGCACCGCCCGGTCCCGCTTCGGCGAGCGGTTCCAAGGCGACCGCGAAGCGCGCGGACGGCATGGCCAGGCCCGTCAGCTCGGCGGCGACGCGTTTCTCGAGCGTCGCGGCGGCCGCGCGGCGCAGCCGGCTCAGCTCCGCAGCCGAAACGGCTAACGCCGTTTCGGCGTCGCGCAACGCGGCGCGCAACTCCGCCTCGCGCTCGTCGCGCGAGGTCTCGCGCGCGACCGTCTCCTCGAAACGCGCGCGCGCGTCGGCGAGCGCGGGGAGCGAGCCGCCGTACTTCTTCTTCAGGCGCTCCAACAGATCGAGGCGCGCGGCGACCGTCTCCAGCTCGCCCGCGTCGAAGTCCGTCGCTTCGAGTTCGCGCGCGAGGGTTGCCGCGGTCTCGACGGCATCGCTCTGCAAACCGCTCAGGCGCTCCGCGAGCGCGCCGAGATTGGGCGCGAAGCGCGCCACCGACGCCAGCGCCGTCGCGGCCGCGCCCAACGCATCGACGGCCGACGCCTCGCCGCCCGCCAACGCTTCGTGCGCGCCGCCGAGCACGCCGCGAATCCGCTCGACGTTGGCGAGGTAATCGCGCCGCTCGCGCAAGGCGTCGTCTTCGCCCGCGACCGGCGCGGCCTCGTCGATCTCGCGTAAGGCGTAGCGCGCGAACTCCAATTCCGCCACCGCGCGCCCGACGTCGTCGGTGAGTTCGCGCAAGCCGGCGCGCGCGTTCCCGGCCCGTTCGTAGGCCGCGGCGGTCGCCCGCCGCGCCGCGAGCGCGGCCTCGCCCGCGAAGGCGTCGAGGAGATCGGTTTGATACGCCGTCGAGAGGAGCCGCTGCTGCTCGTGCTGGCCGATCGCCTCGACCAACGCCTCGCCGAAAGCGCGCAGTTGCGCGGAGGTCGCGAGCCGGCCGTTGATGCGCGCGGTCGATTTGCCGCCGGCCGCCATCTCGCGCGTGAACAGCGCCGCTTCACCCTCATCGCCGTCGAAGCCGTCTTCCGCTAACCGCGCGCGGAGCGCCGCGTCGGGCTCGACTTCGAGCGTCACCCGCGCCCGCGCCGCGCCCGCGCGCACGACGTCGGCCGAGGAGCGCTCGCCCAGGACGAAATCGAGCGCGCCGAGCAGCATCGTCTTGCCCGAACCCGTCTCGCCGCTGCAGACCGTGAAGCCGTCGGCGAACTCGAGCGACGCGCGCGCGATCAACGCGAAATCCTCGATCTCCAGACGCGAGAGACGCGGCGCGAGGCTCACCGGTCCTTGACCGGCGCGTTCCAGCGGAGCTTGCCTTCGAGCAACGCGAAGAAATCCAGCGGCTCGCGCCGCGCGAAGAGCACCGGGAGCGGGTGGCGCGTGACCGTCACGCGCTCGCCGGGATGCAGTTCGTCAACCACTTGACCGTCCGCTTCGAGCGCGACGCCCGTCGTCTCCGCGTCGCACGCGATCACGATCGTCGACGAGGTCGGCACGACCAGCGGCCGCGAGAAGAGCGTGTGCGGCAGCAGCGCCGTGATGATGAAGGCGTCGACGCTCGGCGCGACGATCGGACCGCCCGCCGAGAGCGAATACGCCGTCGAGCCCGTCGGCGTCGCGACGACGATGCCGTCGGCCGGCACGTGCGCGGCTTCCTTGCCGTCGACGTAGAGTCCGAACGGCGTCATGTGCGGATTGGTGCGGGTCACCACGACGTCGTTGAGCGCGAAGTGCGTGCGGCCGTGCGCCTCGATCTCGAGCGCCGTGCGGCGGTCGATCTCGAAGCCCGCCGCCAAGATTTCCGGCAGCGCGGCCAAGGTCGCCGCATCGCCCTCCATCTCGGTGAGAAAGCCCAGGCGCCCGGTGTTGATGCCCAAGAGCGGAATGCCGTGCGGCACCGCGATGCGCGCCGCGCGCAGCAACGTCCCGTCGCCGCCGAGCGTCACGAGCAGACGCGCGTCCGCGATCGACGCGCCCGACGATGCGAGGCCGAGTTCTTCGTCCTGATCCTCGCAGAGCGCGACCGCATAGCCGGCGTCGCGCACGCGGCGCGCGAGATCCGCGGCCGCGGCGCGCGCGTGGGCCCGAAAGAGGTCCACGTAGATCGCGATCGTGCCCATCGCGGCCGGCGCGTCCATCAGGCCGGGACCGCGCCCACGGCCGCCGCAGCGGCTAAGGCCGCATCGAGCGCCACGTCGTCGAACGGCGCACCGTCCGGCCCGCCGCGCCCGATCAGCATGAAGAACTCGACGTTACCGGAGGGTCCGCGCAAACGGCTGGCCGCGACCCGCGTCGCGATCAAACCGAGGGCGGCGAGGGCCGTGCGGACCTCGACGAGGATCGCGCGGTGCACGGCGGGATCGCGGACCACGCCGCCGCTGCCCAGCCGCTCGCGACCGGCTTCGAATTGCGGCTTCACGAGCGCGACGATCGTCCCGCCCGGCGCGAGAAAAGCGCGGGCGCGATCGAGGAGCGCCACGACCGAGATGAACGACGCGTCGACGACGATGAGCTCGAAGGCCGCGCCCAACGCCCCATCCGCCAGCGAACGAAAGTTGGTGCGTTCGACCACGGTCACGCGCGGGTCGTCGCGCAGCGGGGCCGCGAGTTGCCCGTAGCCGACGTCGAGCGCCGTCACGTGCGCGGCGCCGTGCGCGAGCAAACAATCGGTAAAGCCCCCCGTCGAGGCTCCGACGTCGAGCGCGCGCGCCCCGCGTACGTCGAGCCCGAACGCCGCGAGCGCGCCTTCGAGTTTCTCGCCGCCGCGGCTCACGTACGGACGCGGCCGTTCCACTTCGAGGGCCGCGTTGCGCGCGACCGTCGCCCCCGGTTTCGTGGCCGGACGCCCGTCGACGCGCACGCGGCCGGCCATGATCAGCGACCGCGCGCGCGAGCGCGTGACGCCGGTGCGTTCGGCCACGGCTTCGTCCAAGCGCTGCGCGCGACGGGCCGCGGCATCCGTGGCGTTCCCGGCCATCACGTCCGGGGCGGATCGGCCGGGGCGTCGGCGCGCGCGGCGCCGTCGATCGCGGCCTGCGCGTTTTTCAAGAGTTGCTCGCAGCGCAGCGACAAACGTTTGCCTTCCTGGAAGAGCGTTACCGATTCGTCCAAGCCGACGCTCTCGCGCTCCAGCTTTGCGACGATCTCCTCCAAGCGCTTGAGCGCCTCTTCGAATTCACCCGCTGCGTTGGTTGCCATGAACTCCGTCTATCGATGCGGCGCGTGCCGCGGCCGTGTCGCTGCCTTCTACGCGAGCCGTAAGCGTTCCGCGAGCGAGGCGCGCGTGGATCGTCTCGCCGTCCGGCACCGCGGCGGGATCGCGCACGATGGCGCCCCGATGCGTCACGATCGCATAGCCGCGTTGCAGGATTGCTTCCGGATTCTTGCCGTCGAGGTGCGCGGACGCCAGCGCCAAGCGTTGCACGAGCCGCCCCTGTGCGGCGCGCGCCGCCGGCTCCAAGCGCGCGCTCGCCGTCTCGACCCGGCGCCGCACCGCGAGCGTGCGCCCGGCCACGGCCGCCTTGAGCCCGAGGGAGGCCGCTTGCAGGCGGCGAGCGCGTTCGGCCAAGCGGCGCGACGGATCGTGCGCTTCGAGCCGCCGCGCCAGGTCGCGCAGGTGCGTCTCACGCGCTCGCAGCGAGCCCGCGGCGGCAACCGTCAGGCGACCGTCGAGGTCGCTCGAGCGCTGCGCGAGCGGCGTCAGGAAGAGCCGCGGATCGGCGAGCCGCGAGCGCACGAGCGATCGTGCCAGCCGCGCCCCGAGCCGCTCGGCGCAGAGCTGCGCGGCGCGGTACGCGCGCCCCGTGCGTTCCTCGATACGAGCGCGCAGTTCGCGCGTATCGTAGCCGATCGCTTCGGCCGCCGCCGACGGCGTTTCGACGTGGCGGTCGGCGGCGAAATCGCAGAGCTGCTGATCGGCGGTGTGTCCGATCGCCGAGAGCACGGGATGGCGCGCCGCAGCGACCGCGCGTACGACGGCCTCGTCGCTGAAGGCGAAGAGGTCCTCGAACGAACCGCCGCCCCGGGTGAGCACGATGGCATCCACGTCCGACCGCGACGCGCGGCGCAGCGCCGCCGCGATCTCGGGCGGCGCGTTCGGGCCCTGGACCGGCGTCTCGAACCACTCGACGCGCACGTGCGGCGCGCGTTCCCGCAGAATCGTGACGAAGTCCGTCGCGCCGTTGGCGGCGCGCGACGAAACCAGCGCGATGCGAAAAGGGAAACGCGGCCACGGCTTCTTGCGCTCGGGTGCGAACAGCCCTTCGGCGCTTAACTTTTTCTTGCGTTCCTCGAAGAGCGCGTGCACGTCGCCGACGCCTTCGAGCGAGATCTCGCGCACGAGCAACTGATAGCGGCTGCGCGCCGGATAGACGGAGACGCGGCCGCGGGCCACGACGGCGCGGCCGTTGGCGAGTTGCGGGAACGCGGCGGCGTCGCTGCTCCAGGCGAAGCAGCCGAGCACGACGTCGCCTTCCTTCAAGTCGAAATTCAGATTGCCGCCCTTGGGCGGGCTCAGGTTCGTGATCTCGCCGCGCACGGCGACGTCGCGCAAGTTCGCATCGGCCTCGGCCTTGCGCTTCAAATAATCGGCGAGCCGCTTGACGCCGACGACGCGGACGGGGCCGGGCGCGGTCACGGCGTGGCGGTTTGGCCGGGCGCCGGCGGCGCGGTCGCGGCGACCGCGGCAGGCGCCGCGTCGGCCGGCGGCGGCGTGGCGAGCTCGACCGAAGCCGCGCCGGTCTCCCCCGCCGGTGCCGGCAAGGGTGTCGGCTCGGGCGGTTCGGTCGGATCGGGCGCGGCGGGTTCGGGCGTCGGGAACACCGCCGCCGGCACGACGAGCGGGTGCGCGGGCGCGTAGGCCGAGCCTTTGAGCACGGGCCGCACGTACGCGGCGGCGACGGGCTCCGCCCCGACGGGCGGCGCGTCGTAGGCCGTGTGCCGGTGGCCGTCCCAGCCCGCGCTGGCGCACGGCGCCGACGGTTCCGTGCCGTCGAGGAAATACTCGTAATGCTTGGCCTCGCCGCAATATGCGAGCTTGCGCAATTCGGTGGCGGGGTAGGCGAAATCGTGCTTGGGCGTGGACGCCAACGCCGCTTTCATGAAGCGCGCCCAGGTGCGCGCCGGTATGTTGCCGCCGTACGATTCGTTCATCCGCGTGTAGTCGTCGTTGCCGAGCCACACGGCCGTTACCAGGTCCGGCGTGTACCCGACGAACCAGGCGTCGCGGAAATCCGAGGTCGTGCCGGTCTTCCCCGCCGCGGGCCGGCCGATCTGCGCGTTCGGGTAGCCCGTGCCCTCGTTGATGACGCCTTCGAGCATCGAGGTCATGATGTAAGCCGTGCCCGCGCTGACCACTTCGGTCTCCTGCGGAAAGCGGTTATCGATCAGCGCCGTGCCGATCGGGTCCTTCACCAGGCGGATCGCCGTCGGTTCGATGTGGATGCCTTGATTGGCTAAGGTCGAGTAGCCCGAGGCCTGATCGAGCGGCGAGACGACGGAGCTTCCCAGCGCCAGCGACAGGTTGGGTTCGAGGGTCTCGCGCACGCCCATCCGGTGCGCGTATTCGATCACGCGATCGACGCCGATCTCCTGCGCGAGCTTCACCGCGACGACGTTGCGCGATTGCGCCAGCGCGTAGCGCAGCGTGACCGGGCCCAGGAACCGGAAGTCGTCGTCCATCGGGCTCCAGCGCGTTCCGTCGCCCATCGGATACGAGACCGGCGAGTCGTCGACCACGGCGGTGGGCGGCATGCCGTTATCGATCGCGGCCGTGTAGACGTACGGCTTGAACGACGAGCCCGGCTGGCGCAGCGCCTGCCACGCGCGGTTGAACTGATTGCCCAAGCTGAAGCCGCCCGCGCCCCCGACCATCGCCACGATCTCGCCCGTTTGCGGACGGATCGCGACCAGCGCCGCCTGATGCGCGTTGATGCCCTCGGCGGCGGCGCGCCCGACGCCCCAATTCACGGCTTCCTCGGCCAGCTGCTGCAGATGCGGATCGAGCGTCGTGTCGACTTCCAGGCCGCCCTCGTAGACGGTCTGCGTGCCGAATTGCTGTTCGAGCACGTGGTTCACGTACGTGGTGAAATACGGATAACGGAACGATTGCAAGCCGGTCGGACGCTCGCCGATGAGGCCCAGCGGCGCGTCGCCGGCCTCGGCCGCCTGATCGGCCGTGATGTAGCCGCTCGCGACCATGCGGTCGAGTACGTGGTGCTGCCGCTCGCGCGCGCGTTCGATATCGACGTAGGGCGAGTAATCCGACGGCGCGGCGGGCAGGCCCGCCAGCATCGCGATCTGCCCCGTCGTCAGGCGGCTGACGTCGGTCCCGAAATACTCGTGCGCCGCCGCCTCGATGCCGTAGGCGCCGGAGCCGAAGTAGATCAAATTCAAATAACGCTCGAGGATCTCGTCTTTGGTATAGTACCGCTCGATCTCCATCGCCAGCAGCGCTTCCTGGATCTTGCGCGAGATCGAGACCTCGTTCGAGAGGAACAGGGCCCGCGCCAGCTGTTGGGTGATCGTCGAGGCGCCCTGAAACTGCTCGTGGCGGTAGTCCGCCAGCGCCGCGCGCGCGATGCCGCCGAAATCGACGCCATGGTGCAGGTAGAAATTGTGGTCTTCGTTGGCCACGAAGGCGTTGCGCACGCGCTGGGGGATCTTGGCGATCGGCACCCAGATGCGGTTCTGATTGTAGAGCGTCGCCAACAGCTCGCCATCGCGCGCGTAGACCCGCGTCGTGCGCTGCGGCTGGAAATCCGCCATCTTGTTGATGTCGGGCAGGTTGCGCGAATACGAGTAGACGACGCCCGCGATCGTGCCGCCCGCGAAGAGGACCAGCAGAAAGACGACCGAGAGCACCCCGTATACGATTCGTCCCAAGATCGAGAGGCGCCGCCGCCGGCGGCGGCGTTTGGCGATCGTCTCGGAACTCACGCGACCTTCCCCGCGGCGTTCGCCAGCACGCCGTTGACGAAGCGGCCGGAATCTTCGGTCGAGAACTTCTTGGCTAACTCCACCGCTTCGTTGATGACGACGGCCGGCGGCGTCTGAGGCCGGTGCAGCAGCTCGAAGACGCTCATGCGCAACACGAGCCGGTCGAGCGTGGGCAAGCGCTCGAGGGTCCAGCCCTGCAGCAGCGGCGCGATGACGGCGTCGCTCTGCTCGGCGAACTCGAGCGTGCCGAAGACCAGATCCCGCACGAACGCGCGCTCGTCGGACGACGGCGCGGTCAGCGTCTGGTCGAGCGCTTCCGCCGCCGTGTTCTTGCCGACCTCGATGCTGTAGAGCGTTTGCAGCGCCAGCTCGCGCGCGTAACGACGGGTCACGCCGGGTCCGCCTCCCGCGCCGGCGTCACGGCCGGTTCGCCGCCGCGGCGGAAAAGTTGGGCAGGTAATCGATCGAGACCCCGCCCTCGCGAAAGACCGGATCCCGCATGATGCGGCGGCAGACGTCGATCGTCGTATTGACGCCGCCGATGCGCGTATCGCCGAGCGCCGCGGCCATCCGGTCGATCGCCTCCAGCCGCGAATCGCCGTGGGTCACGATCTTGGCCAACAGCGAATCGTAAAACGGCGGCACGGCCAGGCCCGCGTAGGCGTAGGAATCGACCCGCACGCCGAAGCCCCCCGGCAGATTGACGTCGACCAGGGTCCCGGCCGCGGGCGCGAAGTTATTCGAGCCTTCCTCGGCGTTGATGCGGCACTCGATCGCGTGGCCGCGGGGCACGAGATCTTTCTGGCGCAGGCTGAGCTTTTCGCCGGCGGCGACCCGGATCTGTTCCCGAACCAGATCGACGCCGTAGAGCATCTCGGTCACCGGATGCTCCACCTGGATCCGCGTGTTCATCTCCATGAAATAGACGTCGTCGCCGCCGGCCAAGAACTCCAGCGTCCCGACGCTCGAATACGCGACGGCCCGGGCCGCGGCCAGCGCCACCTCGTGCAGTTTGCGCCGGGTCGACTCGCGCAGCTGCGGCGCCGGTGCCTCCTCGATCAGCTTCTGGTGCGAGGGCTTCTGGACCGAGCAGTCGCGCTCGCCCACGTGCACGACGTTGCCGAAGGAGTCGCCGATCACTTGCACCTCGATGTGGCGCGGGCGGTCGATCAGCTTTTCCATGTAGAGCCGGCCGTCTTTGAAATTGGCTTCGGCTTCGGCCTGGGCGGTCGCGAAGGCGTGCTCGAGCTCCGCGGCCGTGTGGACCGCGCGCATGCCCTTACCGCCGCCGCCGGCCGTCGCCTTGAGCATGACCGGATACCCGAGAGACTGCGCCGCGGCCAGCGCCTCGCCGACGGTGCCGAGGATATCCGTGCCGGGCGTGGTCGGCACTTTGGCATCGCGCATGATCGCCTTGGCCGTCGCCTTGTCGCCCATCCGCGCGATGACGCTGGGCGAAGGCCCCACGAAGGCCAGGCCGTGGTCGGCACAGATCTCGGCGAAGCGCGCGTTCTCGGCAAGGAAGCCGTACCCGGGATGGATCGCGTCGGCCCCGGAGATGAGCGCGGCCGAGATGATGTTCGGGATGTTGAGATAGGAACGCGCGACGGGGCCGGGCCCGACGCAATAGGACTCGTCGGCGTTGCGCACGTGCAGCGACGCCCGGTCGGCTTCCGAAAAGATCGCGACCGTTTCGATGCCCAGCTCGTGGGCGGCGCGATTGACGCGAATCGCGATCTCGCCCCGGTTGGCGATCAGCAGCTTCTTGAACGGCACGTTCAGCTCTCGATTGCGAACAACGGTTGGCCGTATTCGACGGGCTGTCCGTCCGTGACGAAGACGCGGGCCACCCGGCCCGGACCACCCGAGCGGATCGGGTTGCGGATCCCCAGGGATTCGACGTACGCGAGTTCGCGATCGTCGGCGACGACCGCGCCCTGCGAGACCATCGGCCGCGAAAAGCGCACGATGCCCACGAACTCGGCCTTGAGGACCGTCTCGCGGTGCTCCTCGCGGCTCGACGCGCCGTTACTGGAAGCGGCCGCCCCGTTCGGGTGGAGCCCCGGCTCAGCTTCTGCCGGCACCGGTGCCGGCGCCGCCGGGCGCGCACGGCGGCGAACCTCGACCGCGAGATCTTCTTCCTCGAGCTTGAATCGCGTCAGACCCGCCGAGGCACAAAACTCGGCCGCCGACCGCGCGCGCTGTAGCGCCACGTCCCAATCCACAGCCGGTGTGGTTCGAGCCGCGCGCGCCGGTATCCGCTGGACGCTCTCGCGCTCGGCCGCCGGCAGGGCTGCGAACGCGGCGGCAAACGCCATATCGATCTCCGCCAGCGGAGCGAGAGCGAACGCGCGCTCGAACAGGCGGGCGTGCGGAATCGTGAGCTCGGCCGTCTGCAGCGCGAGCGTCCCGTAGGTGAGGATGTCCAGATCGATCGCGCGCGGCCCCCAACGATAGGTCGGCACGCGGCCGAGGTCGCGCTCGAGCGCCTTGAGCGCGTGCAGGAGCGGCATGGGCTCGAGCTCCGTCTCCAACAGCACGGCGGCGTTGTGGAAATCGGGCTGGTCCGTGACGCCCCACGCGGGCGTGCGGTACAGGCTCGAACGCGCGACGAGGCGGCCGAGGTGGGCCAGCGCTTCGATCGCGCGTTCGATCGTCGCCGCGGCGTCGCCCGTGTTTGCGCCGAGGCCGATCGCGGCGCGCGGCACGTCAGGGCGTGCCGGCGTCGCGCCGGGCGCGCACGGTGACGGCGGGGGTCGCGCCGGCCAGCAGCATGGGCTTGGCGATCGTCAAGCGCGCGGCGGCGATCCGCTCGTCGCGCAAGATCTCGGCGAGGATCACGTCGCCCAAGCGTTCCAGCAGCCGGTACGAACGTTCGCGCACGGCGCGCACGATCAGGGCATGCAGCGCCGCGTAGTCCAGCGTGTCCGCGAGCTCATCGCTGGCGCGCGCGGCCCGCAGGTCCACGTCGAGTTCCAACTCGAGATCGAAGGGCTGAACGAAATCGCGCTCGCCGGGGTTGGCGCCGTGTTTTCCGTAGGCCCGGATGCCGCGCACCGCGATCGTATCGAGGTTCACAGTTCCGCCTTCCAGTCCGCGGGCCGCCAGCCGCGCACGACGGCATCGGTCACGCGCGCCACGTCGCGCATCGCGGCGACGTCGTGCACGCGCACGATGTCGATGCCGGCCGCGATGGCGAGCGCCACCGTCGCCGCGGTCCCGTACGAACGCTCCGACACCGCGCGGCCGGTCAGTTTTCCGATCGTCGATTTACGCGAGGTGCCGACCAGCGTCGGAAAACCGAGCCCGGTCAGTCGTCCCAGTTGGGCCAGGAGCGCCAAATTGTGTTCGGGCGTCTTGCCGAAACCGATGCCCGGATCCAAGATCACGCGCGCCGGCGGAAAGCCCGCGCGAACCGCGCGCTCGGCCTGGTGCTCGAGATACGCGAGCACTTCATCGACGACGTCGCGCTCGTAGACCGAGACGCGTTTGTTGTGCATGATCACGATCGGCACGTCGCGTTCCAGCGCGGCGGCCAGCAGCTCGTCGTCGAAACCCCAAATCGAATTGAGCAGATCGCCGCCCGCGGCGTGCGCCGCGGCGAAGACGGCGGGCTTATAGGTATCGATCGAAACGACCGCGTGCGGCAGGCGCTCGCGCACGCCGCGTACGACGGGTACCAGGCGCCGCAGCTCTTCTTCCGGCGCGATCGGCGTATGCCCGGGGCGCGTCGACTCGGCGCCGACGTCGAGGATGTCGGCGGAATCGTCGGCGAGGCGTAGCGCGTGCGCCACCGCGGACGCCGCATCGGGCCGGCCGTCGCCGGAAAACGAATCCGGCGTGGCGTTGACGATGCCCATCACGTACGTGCGCTCGCCCCACGCCAAGCGCCGCCCGCGGACGGTCAGCGCGCCGCGCGCGCCGCGCTCAATTCCGAGTGCGTTCGACGACATTGCGGACCCACCAATCGCGCAGGATACCCGTGACGAACGTGGAGCCCGTGACGACCACGACGTGATTTCCGTCGGCCTGCCGCCGCGCGACGGCCAGCGCTTCGATCGGATCCGCGATGGCGCGCGCCGGAACGCCGGCGAGCGCCGCCATGTTGAAGAGCCGCTGGGGCCGCTCGGCCGTGCGTCCCGCCGCATCGAACGACGTGAACACGAACGACGCCGGCAGATCGAACCACGCGCGCAACGTACTCTGCGCGTCGTGCGCTTCGCTGATCGCCACGACGAACGAGAAACGCCGGTCGGGAAAGGTTTCGCGCAACGCTTCGGCGAGGGACGCGGCCTTATCGGGATTGTGCGCCACGTCGAAGATCACGCTCGGAAAGCCGGGGAAAAACTCCATGCGGCCGGGGACGACGAGTTGGGTGAGGCCGCGTTCGATCTCGCCGATCGAGGGTCGCAGCGCGCCCGTCAACCGCTCGAAGGTGACGATCGCGGTGGCGGCGTTGCGTTGTTGAAAACGCCCGAGCACCGGCAACGAGAGCTCGTAGGTTCCCGCGGCCGTCGTGACCGCGAAGGACTGGCCGTAGCGCTCGCCGGGCCGCTGCTCGATCGTCGCGTGGTCGTCGACGGCGAAGAACGGCGCCCCGACGCTCGCGCAGACCTCCTCGATCGTCTCGCGCGCGATGCCGTGGGCGTCGGAAATCAGCGGAATTCCGTTCTTGGCGATACCCGCTTTGTCGCGCGCGATCAATTCGTGCGTGTCGCCGAGGATCTCGGTGTGATCGAGACCGACGTTCGTGATGACCGCGGCTTCGGGCGTGATCAGGTTCGTGCCGTCGAGCGTTCCGCCCACGCCGACCTCGATGACCGCCACGTCGACGCCCTCGCGCGCGAAGTGCACGAACGCCAGCGCCAGCAAGGTCTCGTAATACGACGGGCGCCCGAACTCGCGCGAGGTCGCATCGATCGCCGGCATCATTTCCTCGAGCAGATCGGCGAAGCGTTGTTCCTCGATGGCGACGCCGTCGATCCGGGCGCGCTCGGTCATCGAGGTCAGATGCGGTTTGGTGTGAAGGCCCGTCCGCCGGCCCGCCGCGGTGAGCGCGGTGGCGAGGATCGTCGAGGTCGAGCCCTTGCCGCTCGTGCCGCCGACGTGCAACGTCGGGTAGCGCTCGTGCGGATCGCCCAGATGGCGCAGGAAGGCGGCCATGCGCTCGAGCCGGTGCGGATTGCGCCGCGACGCGGTTTCGTTGATGGTTCCCAAGAGGTAATCGGTGGCGTCTTCGTACGTCATTTCCTATCCGTCCGTGACGGTATCGGCGAGCAGATCGAGTGCGTGGGGGAGTGCCGGCAAGAGCACCGCGAGCGTCTCGCGTACGGCTTTGGGACTTCCCGGGAGATTGACGATCAAGGTCGCGCCGCGGACGCCCGCGATCGCGCGCGAGAGCATCGCGGTCTTCACGAACGCGGCCGACGCCGCGCGCATCGCTTCACCTATACCCGGCACTTCGTAATCGAGAACGCCGGCCGTGGCCTGCGGGGTGCGGTCGCGCGGCGCCAGCCCCGTTCCGCCGCTCGTGAGCACGAGCGGCAGGCGCCGGTGATCGGCGAGGTCGATCAGCTCGGCTTGCAGCGCCGCCGCATCGTCGGGCAGCACCCGCTCGTGCACGATCTCGAAACCCGCGCCGAGCGTTTCGGCGACGGCCGGGATACAGGCATCGGGGCGCGTGCCGGCCGCGGCCCGGTCGGAGAGCACGACCACGGCGACCGGATACGCCATCAGGCGGCGCCTTCGGGCGCGCGCCACGTGCCGCTCTTGCCGCCCCGCTTTTCCACGAGCATGATCGATTCGACGACGATGCCCTTCTCGAGTGACTTGCTCATGTCGTAAATCGTCAGCGCGGCGACCGCGGCCGCCGTCATCGCCTCCATCTCGACGCCGGTCTGCGCGGTCGTGCGGGCGACCGCGTCGATCTGCAGGACGCCGGGCCCCGCCCAGGACAGGGACACGTCGACGCTGGAAAGCGGCAGCGGGTGGGCTAGCGGGATCAGCGTTGCCGTTTGCTTGGCCGCCATGATACCGGCCAGTTGCGCGGTAACGAACGCGTCGCCTTTCGCCAGGGTGGTTTCTCGCAGCGCCGCCTCCGTTGCCGGCGACATCCGCACCCGCGCCCGCGCGTGCGCGGAGCGCTCCGTGACCGCTTTCGCGCCGACGTCGACCATCGCTACGCCGCCGCCCGGCGTGACGTGGCTCGGACGCGCGGGCACGCTCACTAGCGCAATCTGGTCTGGGGCGTGCCCTGGAAGCGCATCCACACCAGACATAACGCACCGAGCACCGCGAAGAGCACGAAGTGCGAAACGTGCCGGCCGCCGGGGTGCGACACGCCGATCTGCAGGACGCCGACCAGATACAGGATGGCGACGATGAAGAACACGACGGCGAGGACCAGGGCGAGAGGCTTCACGAGATGACCTTTACAAGCGTGAGGACGAGGCAGAGCGACCCGAATAGCAAGCAATACCATCCGAACGGACGCAAATCATGCGAGCGGAACCAGCGCGTCAGGAAGGCGACCGACGCGTACGCGGTCACGGCGGCGACGACGCCGCCGACCGCGGACTGCAGCAAGATGCCGTGCGCCTCGGGTTCGAAGAGCTTGGGGATTTCGAGCACGGAGGCGGCCACGATCACCGGCGTCGCGAGCAGAAACGAGTAGCGCGCAGCGTCGTCGTGGTCGAGCCGCAGAAGCAAACCCGCCACGATCGCGGAGCCCGAGCGCGAGATACCCGGCAGCAGGGCCGCGGCCTGCGCGAAGCCCACCTCGACCCCGGCCGACCAGGGCAATCCGGCCAGCGGCCGCGCCGCGGTCACCTCGCGCCGCCGGAGCGCTTCGCCGGCGAACATCACGAACGCGTTGAGAATCAAGAAGCCGGCCACGATGGCGCTCGAGCCGAAAAACGCGCGGACCGGGTGTTCGAGAAACACCCCGAGCAGCGCGACCGGAATCGTGCCGACGACCAGGAGCCAGCCGACGCGCTCGTCCGGATCGTCGGAAAGGTTCCCGCGAACGACGCTGGCTACGAGGGCCCGGACGATCCGCGCCCACTCGGTCCGGTAGAACAGGATGAGCGCCACGGCCGTGCCCAGATGGAGCGCAACCACGAAGGCCAAGAAGGTCGGGGCGCTGCGGTCGAAGGTCCAGCGGAGTAACGCCGGGACGAGGACCGTGTGCCCGAGACTCGACACCGGGAAAAGCTCGCTCGTGCCCTGGAGCACGGCGAGCAGCATCGCCTGCCACCAGGTCACGAGCGAGAAGCCTTACTGGCCCGTGAAGTCCACGCGGAAGAGGTACGATCCGGGCTGGGGCACGCAGTTGACGGTCTCCGGCGTATACGCGGTCGCCTTCGCGGCCTGCAGCGCGGAGTTGTCGAGAGCCTGGTTTCCGGACGATTTATAGACGCTGACGCCCTGTACGCCGCCGCTCGCATCGAGCGTCACTTTCACTTGCGTGGTGCCGACGGCCCCCTGTTCCTTGGCGATGTCGGGGTATTCGGCGTCGGCCGCGGTGCCTTTGATCGCCGCATCCTTGTTGGGCACGGCGCACGCGGGCTTCGGGGTGGGCGTCGCGGTGGGCGGAGCGGTCGGCGCCGGCGTCGCCGCGACGGCCGCGGGCTTTTGCGGCGCGCCCGAGGCTTCGGTGCCTTCGGGGTTGCCGTTCTCGCTGCCGGCCGGCGGCGGAACGTACTTGTTTTCCGTCGAGGCGTTATCGCTCTTCGAGGTCGTCTTGGGGACGTTGAGCTTGAGTTTGGGTTGCGGCGGCGGATTGGTCTGCTTGACCGGCGGCGGCGTCTGCTTGGGCGGCGGGGTCGGCGGCGGCGGGGTCGGGGTGGGGGGCGGCGGCGTCGGAACCACGACCTTGATCTTCTTGGTGACCGAGACTTTCTCGACTTCCGGCTTGTCCTGCGACGTGCGCTGGCCGTGCACGAACGGTGCCGCGACCAAGTGCAGCCCGATCGAAATCAGGAATGCCCAGCCCAGGAAATTCCGTACGCGCGCGGCCGGCGGCGTAGGCGGTGCCGGCGGTTGCGGCTGCACGGTGGACACCTAGCGTCGCGCCTCGCGGATTACGCCGCCGGCGTTCGGCGCGTGTGCGCCGGTGCCGCGCCGCCCGCCGCTTGCCCGCGACGAGCCTTCACTCCTCGCCTCTCGAAGCGATCTAAGAGCGCGCTCGCTTCGTGCACCTCTATCCGCGAGACGGGACACTAGTTTGCCTCACCGGCGAAAGCGCAGCGCGAAGACGCGAAGGACGTCCGGCCGATTCGCGCGGCGACGCCGAGCCGGCCGGAAAGACGAGCAACCGCTGTTGCGGAGTCTCTGGTGAGGTACACTAGCTTTTCGAGCCCTCGATTTTGTTCGCCAGTCCGAAGTTCGTCAAGTTCTCTTTCTTGGCGGCGTCCATGACCTGGAGGATCGTGCCGTAGTTGGCGTGGGGATCCGCCTTGATGATCACGCTCGTATATATGTGATTGGTCTGGTCCTGCAGCGTGTGGAACACCGCGGGAGCACCTTGGATATCCGTCACCGTGGAGCCGACTTGGATGTGGTCCTTGTCGTCGATATACACGATGATCTGCGAGTCCTTGACCTTGTCTTTGTTGTGAGCTTCGGGCAGGTGCGGCTCTTTGGTAACGGAGGCGAGGATGATGAAGATGATCAGGAGGACCAGCAGCACGTCCGTAAAGGGCGTGATGTTGATCGTCGACATGACGTCGTCGTCGCCGGATCCAGCGGTTACGGCCATCTAACGTACCGCTCCCGGAGTGACTGCGCGGTCGCCGGGCGATGTCTCACCGCATCGGCGCCGCTCTCGGCTCGCATCGCGCTGCAACTCCGCGCTCTTCGCTCCTTGGAGCGACGCTCGATCGCTCGCGCTCCGGCTAATGAGGTTCCCACGACGGGGCACTATGAGGTCACGAAGCCGACGTCGTCGAGATCGGCTTCCTTCGCGGCATCGAGGATGCGGATGATGATCCCGTACGGGGCCTTGGTATCCGCCGTGATCGACACGTGGATGTGGCCGCGCTTGCGCGCGGTCTGCTGCAGCACGTAATAGATCGTCTTTTCGTTGGCTTCCGCGTTGTCGACGAAGATCTTGCCCTTGTCGTTGACTTCGATGTCGATGTTTTTCTTATTGTCGTTGTTGGTGTTCGTGTTGTTGTTATTGTTGTTCGGAAGCTCTTTTTGGAAACCGGGAGGCGTCACGAGCGCCGCCAAGATCATGAAGATGATCAGCAGGACCAGCAGCACGTCGGTGAACGGCGTGATGTTGATCTCGGCCATGACGTCGTCGTCCTGCGCCGACGAGATCAGCGACATAGGGTGCTACCTCGCGCCCGGGAGTCGGTTCAAATCGACTCACCGACGTTGTGGAAGTGCAGCATCTCGGCCAGCTGGTTCGCGGCGACGATCATCTCTTGGTTGTAGCCCTTGATGCGCGTCTTGAAGTAGTTGAAGAACACGACCGAGATGACGGCCACGAAGAGCCCGGCGGCCGTGGTGACGAGCGCCTCGCCGACGCCCGCGGCCACGACGGCCGGCGTCGAGTTGCCCTTCAACGCGATGTCCTGGAAGGCGTGGATGATGCCCAGGACCGTTCCGAAGAGGCCGACGAACGGCGCGATGACGGCGATGGTGCCGATGACTCCCAAATTGCGCTCCAAGAGGTTCAGGTTCTCCATCAACGCTATGGAGAGCGCATCTGTGATGTCCGCGCGATTTTTCGTTCCGCGCTGCAGCCCGAACTCCAGGATCCGCGGCAGAATGCCCTTGCTCTGATTGCAGAGCTTGATCGCGCCCGGGATGTCGTCGGCTTTGATCCGTTGGCCGATCGAGGCGAGCAGGGCTTTGCTGTCGCCGTGCTGTTGCGAGAAAAAGTACAGCCGCTCGATAACGATCGCGACCGCGATGATCGACAACAGGATCAGGATGATGATGTCCACCCCGCCCTGCTTGATCAGTTCTACCACTCCACCAAAGAAATCCACGCTAGCTACGGCGCCTCCCCCAAAAGCCTAAAAAAAAACCTGCAGACGAATCGAAGCGACGCCGATGACCCCGTCGCAAGGCCCCGATATTTCTCCCGGCCGGGCAATATTCCTCGGCCTTCCTACTTGTTTCCACCGAGTTGCTTGATGACGTTCTCGATCTGCGCGCTCAAGCTCGCGTTGTTGGCCTTCTTCGCCGAAGCGTCGGCCTTGTTCAGATACGTCAACGCGTCCGCGCTCTTGCCCGGCGTGTTCCCGAGCGCCACGCCGGCCGCGAAATTGGCGATCGCATCGTCGGGATCGATCGCGAGCGCCTTATCCGCGTCGGCCTTCACCTTCGCATAGTCCGGGGTCGGTTTAACAGCCAGCAACGCGAACGCCGCCTGACCGTACAGTGCCACGGCTTGCGGCGCGTCGACCGCCGCGGCCTGCTCGTAGCTCGCCGCCGCGTCGGCCGGCTTGCCGGCGCTCGTGTCGGCCTGGGCCGCCTTGATGTAAAAATTCGCGAAGGCCGTCTGCGAGCCGGTCTCGCTCGGGTCGGCCGCTTTGGCTTCCGCGACGAGCGCTTGCGCGGCGTCCTTTTTCCCGACGGCGAGATACGCCGAAATCAAATTTCCGTCGATGCGCGCCTTGTCTTGCGGTTTGATCTTACCGTCGCTCGCCGCGAGGGTGCGCGCTTTCTCCAAGTCGGCCACGGCGGCGTCGTTCGAGCCCGCGTTGAGTTCGGCGAGCCCGAGCGTGTTGTACGTGAACACGCCCGGTGCGAGCTCGGCCGCCCGTTTTGCAGCGGCCACCGCGGCCGTGCCGTCGTTGGCCTTCAGATCGGCGGCGGCGACGTCCGCGTACGCGCGCGCGGCAACCGGCGCCACGTTCTCGGGAATCGTGCCGGCCTTGTCGAAGGCCGCCGTCGCGTCTTGCGCCTGGCCGAGGTCGGCATCCGCGACGCCGAGTTCCAGCTGAGCCTTCGCTTCATCGGGGTGCTGCGCGACGTACGTTTTGAGGCCGCTCTGCGCGCCGCTGTAGTTGCCCGCCGCGATCATGCGAGCGTACTGCTCGAGCTCGCCGCCCGACGGCGCGTCGGAAGTCTGGGTCGCGCCGGTCCCCGTGAACTTCAGCGTGAAATCGTAAAACGACGTCTGCGGCGTCGTGCCGCGCGTCGCGGGCCGGTACTTCGAGTTCTTCGCGATATCGAGCGCCGTCGCGTCGTCGCCGTGATTTGTCGAGCGGATGACCCGCACGACCTTGAAGGTGCCGTCCTTGTTGACCAGCACCTGAACGACCACGGTGCCGGCGCCGGCGATCGGCGTGTTCGACGTGCCCTGATGAACGAGCTTGGCCGCGGTGTAATATTCCACTCCCCCGGTCTGCGCCGGTGCGGCGAGCGGCACGCTCAAGACGGCGGCGCAGAGTGCCGCGCCGAGCGACAGTCGCTGGCTCGCCCGGTTCGCTCGGGTCACGCTGGTCATCCGGTTCACTCGATTCACGCGGTTCATCACACCTTCATACCGGGAGCGCGGGCTCCCGATCCCTGGGGACGCGCGCGGTCCGGTCGCTACGGCAATGGCGCTCCGGCGCGCGCGCGCTTACGGCCGGATCTTTGCGCTGTTGCCCGGGGACGAGGTCCCGTCTCCCCCGGCTTTGCCCGGATCAACGTTCTCGACTGCCGTTACGTTCGCACCCACGCGAACGGCGGCGACGGCCGCCGCTTCGAAACGGCCGGCCAAGGTTGCGGCGGCACCCGATTCCAAGTCCTCCGCGACGTCGGAGAGTATGGCTGCGAGGCGCCGTACTTCCTGCGAAATGGGTAGCGCATTTGCTTCGAGGATGGCCCGCCAAACCGTCCACGACGACCCCGCCAAGCGCAGCATCGAGCCGATGCCCGTGCCGCAGAGCGCCGCGACGGTCTCGTCCGCCGCCGCCGGGGCGAGCTGTGCGCCGAGCGCGACCGAAAGGAGCTGGGGCAGGTGGGAGGTCAGCGCGACGATGCGATCGTGCTCGCCGCTCGGAATCGCCAGGGGCCGCGCGCCCATCGCGGCGATGAAGTCGCGCGCTCGCTCGCGCCCGGCGGGTGCAGCCTCGGCGTCGTAGGTCCAGACGCGGCCCGTGAAGAGGTCCGCGCGCGCCGCCGCCGGTCCGCTGCGCTCGGATCCCGCGATCGGGTGGGTCGCGACGAAGCCGGGCACGTTCGCGCCGGCCCGGGCGACGGGAACTTTGACCGACGCGACGTCGAAGGTCGCGGGCGGCAAACGCGCCGTCGAAGCGAGCGCCGCGAGTTCCGCGAGCGCCCCGAGCGTCGCCTCCAACGGTGCGGCCAAGATCAAGATCTCGCTCCAGCCGGCGAGGTCGGCCAGCGAAGCGGCTTCGCCGCCCGCCGCACCGCGCTCACGGGCCGCCCGCAGGTTGGCGGCGTCGGGATCCCAGGCGCGGACCTCCCAGCCCAGCGCCGCGGCGCGCAGGCCGATCGATCCGCCGATCAGACCGGCGCCCGCGATCCCGAGTCTCAAACGGCTGCTGCGGCAGGCTCCGGTAACGACCGTCCCACGGCGGCCGCGACGACGCGCAGACGCGCCGTCAGCTCCGCGAAGTTCGGCAGGGTCAGCGACTGAGGGCCGTCCGAGAACGCGGCGGCGGGATTGGGATGGACTTCGACGATCAAGCCGTCGGCGCCGGCGGCCACGGCGGCCAGGCTCATCGGCGCGACCAGCGCGCGAATGCCCGTGCCGTGCGAGGGATCGACGATCACCGGCAAGTGACTCAGGCCCTGCACGAGCGGCACCGCGGCCAGATCGAGCAGGTTGCGCGTCTGCGGGTCGTAGCTGCGAATCCCGCGCTCGCACAGGACGACCTCGTGGTTGCCGGCCGCGTACACGTATTCGGCGGCCATCAGCCACTCTTCGATCGTGGCCGCGATGCCGCGTTTGAGCAGCACCGGTTTGCGCGCGCCGCCCGCCTCGCGCAGCAGCGCGAAATTCTGCATGTTGCGCGCGCCGATCTGCAGCAGGTCCGAATAGCGGGCCACGAGTTCGACGTCGCGCGTGTCGAGCACTTCGGTGACGACGGCCAGACCGTTGCGGTCGGCGGCCTCCCGCAAATACTTCAGACCTTCCTCGCCCAAGCCTTGGAACGCGTAGGGCGAGGTGCGCGGCTTGAAGGCCCCGCCGCGCAGAACGTTGGCGCCGGCGCGGGCGACCGCGGCCGCCGTCGTCTCGAGCTGCTCGCGGGATTCCACGCTGCACGGCCCCGCGCAGATCGCCAGCGTCTCGCCGCCGAAGCTCACGCCCTGCGGCAAGCGGACCACGGTCCGTTCGCGACGCGCTTCGCGGCTGACGAGCTTGTAACTGCGGGAGATCGGCACGACGGATTCGACGCCGTCGAGCTGCGCGAATTGCGCGAGCAAGGTTTCCTTGTCGGCCGGCGCGCCGACGACGCCGACGATCGTGCGTTCGGCGCCCTTGCTGACGTGCGCGGTGAGCTCGAGCGCGGCGATGAGCGCCGTGACGGCAGCCAGTTCCGTTTCGGCCGCCTGCGGGCGCATGACGATGATCATTGCGGGGTCGTACTCCGTGAGACGAGGTCGGGACGAAGCGCAACGGCTTCGCGTAAGTAAACGTGAACCATCTCGCTTTGGGTTCGCTCCGTATTGACGTGCACGAGCACGCGGATGCACCGCGCCAACCGGCCGGGAACGCCGATCTCGGTGAAGTTGAGCAGCGGAACCATCGTCCAGCCCATCCGGCGCGCGGCCGCCGCGGGAAATTCGGCGCGCAGATCCGGCGTGACGGTGAAGAGCGCGGAAGCGACGTCCTCGGGCACGATCGCGTTGGCCGTCACGATCTCGCGCACCAGTTCTTCGGTGGCGGAGAGGATCGCGTCCGCGTCGTCGCGGTCGACGGTCGTCGCGCCGCGGATACCGCGCACCATCATGGCTCGCCCTCCGCGCCGGCGGCTCCGGACGGATTCTCAGCGGCCTCACGCACCAGGGCCTGGAGGGCCGCGACCTCGCGCTCCGTCGCGTCGCGCCAGGTGCCGGTCTTCAGATCGCCGAGCGAGAGCGGGCCGAAGCGCAGCCGGACCAGCGACAAGACCGGATGACTCGTGGACTCGAACATCCGCCGGACCTGGCGGTTGCGCCCCTCGTGGATCGTGACGTCCACCTCCGAAGCGGCCGGCCCCGTCCGCACGACCCGGACCTTGGCGGGCCGGCTGCGGCCGTCGTCGAGGATCAGACCCTCGAGAAACTTCTTCGTGTCCTCGCCTTGGAGGCGGCCTTTCACGACGGCCCGGTAGGTCTTCTCGACGCCGAAGCGCGGATGGGTCATCACGTGGGCCAGCTCCCCGTCGTTGGTCATCAGGAGCACGCCCGCGGTATCGTAATCGAGCCGGCCGACGGGAACGACGCGCCCGATGTCGTGCGGCACGAGCGACGCGACCGTCCGCCGGCCTTCGGGATCGCGCATCGTCGTCATGACCTTCGCGGGCTTGTTGACGACCAGGTAGCGTTTGGTGCCGGGCACGGCCACGAGCTTGCCGGCCAGTTCGACGCGATCGGAATCCTCGACGGAGGTCCCGAGCTCGCGGACGATCCGCCCGTTGACGCGCACGTGGCCGGCGGCGATGAACTCCTCGGCTTTCCGGCGCGACGAAACGCCCGCGTGGGCGAGGTATTTCTGTAAACGCACTGCGCGCTTGTGGTTCGCCGCGGCGCGGTGATATGGCTGCCGCGCTCGCGACCCGCGCCGCGCGGCCTCACGGCCAGGCGTCGTACGGAACGCAGCGCAGGTCGCCGACGAGGCACATCGTGCCGCCGCCCAGCGAGAGCGCGGAGCCCTTTTGCTCCGAGAGAATGACGTACGTGCGGCGCGCACCGCCGATGCGAACCACGTCGATCGTACCGGATCGATCGCCGGGCGGCCCGGAATCCCGATAGACGAGGCGCACGGCCGGCGCGGGGCCGATGGCGGCGCTCGTCTCGGCGTCGAGCCGCGCACCTTCGCCCGCATCGGATGCGGCCCGGGGTAACGCGTTCCACGCGGCAGCGACGCGCGCTTCGAAAGCGGTATCCGGGGCCGGCTCCGCTGCAATGGCCGCGTCGATATCCGGCAAGACGCCGGGCATGCTCGAAAACCACGCGGCGTAGACGGCGCGGCAGCCGGCGCGCGGGATCGAGTCGTCGCCGCCCATGAGGTCGTTGAACAAAACGTACGCGGCCATGAACCTCGGAAAGCCGATGATCTCGGCGACCAACCGCGGCTCGGCGACCGCGACGGACACGAGCGAGCCGTCCGCCGCGAGGGTGGCCGTCCACCAACGGGGCTCGGTCGCAGCGCCGTCACCCAGCAGCGCCAGTTCCTGCCCCGGCGCGATCTGCGAAGGGCCGACGATCGCTTCCGCGCTGCGAGCATACTCTCGAGGCGGCGCCGGCAGCCCGAGCTTCTTCGCAACCTGGGCCGCGAGGGCGGGGTTAGCGGCGTTCCGCTTTTCGGCCGCGATTCGCTCGGCCTCGTACTGGGCCCGAGCCTCGGGGGCGGCGCTGGCTTCCTCCGACATGGCCGTGCAGGAGCGCGCGTAGCCGCGGGCCTCCATCGATTCCGCGGCGCGCGCGGAAGTCGCGCTCGCGAGCGCGCTCGCGCAGGCCGGGAGCAGAGCCGCTAACGCTGCGGTCGCGAAGCGAAATCCGGCGTCCATGCGTTAGCGTTTTTCGGACCGCGGTCGCGGTACGTGGTTTCGGCACGGCGCACCTACAGGCGATCCAAGCCGCGGATGCGCGGCGCGATCGCGTAGTTGAGTTGCACGACCACGATGAAGGCGATGCTCGCGTACGTGTTGAGGGCGCACGAGGCTGCGCCGAGCGCGTAGAGCATCTGCGCCACGACGATTCGCCGCTCCACGGCGGCGGACGTCGCATCCGATACGCCGGCTTCGAGCAGCTGGGCGTGACGCGCGTATTTCCAGCCGGCATACAACAGCGCCCCGAGCGCGAGGATGTTCAGCCAATAAACGATCAGCGCCACCCGGAAGGTGATGAACTGCGCGAGCAACGCCGTCGAGAACGGCGTGAGCGACACGGCGAGCAGGAACGCGAGGTGGATCCACGCGAGGTGCCGGTCGGAGCGCGCGAGGAGGTTCAGCTGCGTTTGCTGGCCGACCCAGAAGATGCCGAGCGTCATGAAGCTCATGACCCACGGGATCAAACGCGTCGTCAGCTCCGCGAGCGCGCGCAGCAAGTCGCCTTCGCCGTGAACGCCGTGCACCTCGGGCACGTGGACGTCGAGGACGAGCAAGGTCATCGCCACGGCGAAGACGCCGTCGCTGAGCGCCGCGAGCCGCTCGAGACTGCCGCCCGCGAAGAGGTTGTACTTTGCTTCCATCGGTGCGGCGCCTCGCTGCGGCTAAGAGTTGAGTTTTTTCGGTCCGCTCACGTAGGGACTGTCGCGCACGTAATACCGCAGCACCCGGTCCGCCTCTTTCGAGATGCCGATCCGCACGCTCGCGCCGACCGCGACCCGCCCGCCGGGCCCGTCGCGCGGCGCGGCCAGCCAGAGGGGACCCGCCGCGCAGAGATCAAGGCCGTCCTCCGCGGCGCCGATGCCGAGCGCTTGGGCGAGCCGGCCCGGTCCGCGGCACAAATCCCGCTCGGCCGATACGCCGCGGCGCGCGCGCATCAGATCGATGCCGGTGAGGGGTTCTCCGGCGCGCAGCAGCACGCCGGCTCCGATGCCCGCGCGTTCGCTCGAGACGTTCAAGCAATAGTGGTTGCCGTAGATGAAGTATACGTAGGCGTGGCCGCGGCGCATGAACAGCGTGCGATTGCGAGCCGTCTCGCCGCGAAAGGAGTGCGCCGCCGCATCGCCGGGAAGATACGCTTCGCATTCGACGATCCGCGCCGAAGCGCGGCCCGGCGGCACGTCGCTCACGATGATGCAGCCGATGAGAAAACGCGCGAGTGCCACGGTCTCCGAAGGCAATTCGGCGCGACGCAAACGCCGGAAGCGCGCGCGCGCGTCAGGCGGTTCAGGCGGCGAAGTTGAGCGAGACCTCGGCCCGGGCGCGCGCGGCGAGGTCACGCGCCGGCTCTCCCGAAACGACCGTCGCGCTGCGGAATCGATTGAGCGTGCAGCGCAACGCGACGTACGGAATCGTGAGCGCTGCCGGAAGAGCGCGCCGCTCGCTGAGATCCACCGGTAACTCCGGATCGTCGATCCGGAAAACCGCATCTCGCACGTCGCGCCGCAACAGTTCCGCGGCGAGCGCGGAGAGCGCGTGATAAGCGATGTCGCGGCCCCGCAGCGCCGCGAGCGGCCGGCACCGGAATCCCACCCTGACGATCGATTCGGCACCATCCGGCTCGCGGAGCGCCGCGTAGGCCACTCCGTCGCCGCCGTTTCCGGCAGCGAAGCCGACGTTGACCTCGACGGGTGGAGCGTGTCCTCGCGTTCGATGCATCATCATCAGCCTCCCGACGATCATACATCGAACATACGTTCGATGTCAAGGCTGAACCTATGGTTCCGCCAACGGTACCGTCGGTTCCGCCGACGGTGGCGCCGGCCGCGTTGCCGGTGGGAGCGTGGACGACGCGCTAGGTGCCCGACGGGTGGCGGCTGGGAGGGTGAGCGTTTCGTAGAGGGCGATGGCCCGATCGCCGAGCGCCGCTGCGTCGTAGCGGCGCGCGACCTGCGAGCCGAGCGCGCCGCTTCGGCGACGCCCCCCGAGCACGTTGCGCAGTTCCGCCGCCAGCGCCGCGGGGTCGCCCGGAACGACCGACCCCGCCGGGCCCAAGACGTCCCGGGTCTGCGGCGTGTCGACCGCGACGACGGGTGCGCGAGCCGCTAACGCCTCCACGAGGACCAAACCCTGCGTTTCGCTGCCGCTGGTAAACAAGAACGCGTCCGCCGAGGCGTAGACGTCGGGCAGATCCGCGCGCGCATACTCGAGCGCGAACGTCGTGCGCGAAGAGATGCGCGCCTCGCGCGCGCGGCGCTGCAACGCTTCGCGGTGCGGACCGTCGCCCACGATGGCGAGCCGCGAGCGCGCGTCGCCCAGCCGCGCGAACGCGTCGAGCGCGAGTTCGAGATTCTTCTCACGCCCCAAGCGCCCGACGCAGAGAATTAGCGATTGATCGGGCGACGCGCCCAACCGCGCGCGCACGTCGTCGCGCCGTTCGCCGCGCGCGAAGAACGCGACGTCGATGCCGCTCGGCAAGACTTCGATGCGCGCGCGCACGCCGAGGACCCTCAGACGCTCGGCCATCGCCACGGTCGGTACGATCACCGCGTCGGCGGCGTTGGCGTAACGGCGGGTCAGGCCCGAGGCCGCACTGCGCGTCGCGCGGGTTTCGAACGGCACGTAATGCGCGTACGCTTCGAGTTGGGTGTGATAGGTGAAGACCAGCGGCACGCCCAGGCGGCGCGCCGCCCGCGCGCCGAGCCAGCCCGTGACGAACGGCGAGTGCGTGTGCACGATCGAGAGCGCGCCGAGCGCGCCGCGCCGGTCGGGAAGGTACGGCAGCGTAAGACGGTACGACGTGCGCGTAGGCAGCGGCAGCGAAGGCACGCGCATGACGCCCTCGCCGGCATCACGATAACGCGGCATCTCCGGTGTGACGACGAGCGTTTCGTGATCCCGCGCACGTAGCGCGGACGCGAGCGCGTCGATCGATGCGACGATACCGTTTTGTATAGGATGGTAACATTCCGTAAATAGTCCGACGCGCAAGGCAATCACCTCCGGGGAGTTCTTCGCGCGTCGGGGATAACGCCTACATACGTCGGAATGACGTTTTGTCAAGTTGACGGCCCTCGAAGCCCTATGCTACGGTGGCCGAGTTCCCCGGTTCCGGGTTTCGGAACCCGCCTGTACGGCGGGCAAACGCCCTCCGTCTTACGTGGTAGTCCTTCTTCGGAAGCGTCAACCGCTACTTTGTAAACCTGCGCATCGCGTCAGTTGCACCCTTCCGGTGAGTCCCTCTCACGGAAGAGCGTAGCCGACGCTTCGTGCCGCACGTCCAGAAAGGAGCCGCGTTGATCGTCAATGATCAAACGACCGCGTCGCTCATCGCAGCGAGCGCTCTAGCGCTCGGTCTCTTCGCGAGCGCCGCGCCCGCCCGCGCCGCCGACGTCCCGCTCGCGCCCGTTTCGACGGGTGCCGCGGCGCCGTCCACGGACGCGACGTCCGCGAACCCCACTTTCACCGTAACCTTCGCCTATGGCGGCCGCCAGACTCCCGTCGCGACCCACGCTCGCACGGTCGAGGCCTTCCTGGCCGAGCGCCAATTGCACGCCCTTCCCGGGGACTACCTCTCCGCGCCGCTCGATACGCCTCTCGCCGACGGCATGCAGCTGGCGTACCGGCCGGCCATGGACATCTCGGTGCAGGTCGGCGAGTCCAACCGCGTCGTCCACACGACCGCCGCCACGGTGGCGGATCTGCTCGCGGAGCAGCGCATCGGCCTCGGCCCCAGCGACCAACTGGCCCCCGCGGCGGGGACGCCGCTGACCCCGGGCACGATGGTCCGCGTCGTCCGCATCGACGCGTGGACGCAACACGAACGCCACCGGATCGCGCAACGCACCGAACGCCGCACGGCCGCCGACCTGGCGCCGGACGCCACGCGTCTGGTCGATCCGGGCTCGCCCGGCGAACGCGACGTACTCGTGCGCTACGTGCGGCGCGACGGCGGCCCGCTGACCAGCACGGTCCTGGCCTCGCACATCGTGCGCCGGCCGCGCCCCAAGGTGATCGAAAGCGGCATCGCCGCGTACGCCTCGCTCGCGCACGTCGCCGAGCAGGGCTTCGCGAGCGCCGTGCGGCTCGCGGGTTCGGCCCTGCACATGATCGCGACCGCGTACACCGCCGGCTGCTACGGATGCAGCGGCATCACGGCATCGGGCGTGCGCGCCGGGATGGGCGTCATCGCCGTCGATCCCAGCGTCATCCCGCTGGGCACGCACCTGTTCATTCCCGGGTACGGCCGCGCGATCGCGGGCGACACGGGCGGCGCCATCGTGGGACATCGCATCGACCTGGGCTTCAACAGCAACGGCGAAGCGATGCGCTGGGGGCGCCGGACCGTCACCGTCTACGTTCTGCGATAGACGATAGAGAGCATCCCCGCGCGCTGCTCGCGGCGCGCGGGTTGCGCCCGCGAAAAAGTTTAGGGCAAAACTTTCTGATGGACGGCGGCGTCGCCAAACGCATCGCCGTCCTCTGCGTTTGGGAGCCCGAGGCGCGCGTGATCGAGGTCGGCGCCGGAACCGGCGCGCTCACGGGGGCGCTGCTCGCGTGCGGCGCGCGCGTGACCGCGCTCGAGATCGATCCCGCCCTCGTCGAAATACTTCATGACCGAAGCGATTTAGCGCCGGCTCGCATCGTGCGCGCCGACGCGCTCGAGTTCGATTACGCGAGCGAGGCTGCGGGCGAGCCGTGGTGCGCGGCCGGCAACCTGCCGTACAACGTGGCGACGCCGCTCATCGCGGGTTGGCTGCAACGGCCGGACCCGCCGCGCCGCATCGTCGCGATGATCCAGCGCGACGTGGCCGAGCGGCTCGTCGCCCGCCCCTCCACGCCCGCGTACGGCAGCCTATCGTTATTGGCGCAGTATTTCAGCGCCGTAACGCGGGCCTTCGTGCTCGGGCCCGGCGCCTTCTACCCGCGTCCCAAGGTCGAGAGCGCGGTCGTCGTCATGGAGCGCCACGCGACGCCGCCGGTCGCGGTCCGCGACCGCGCGTTCTTCCTGCAGGTCGTGCGCGGCGCGTTCGCGTACCGCCGCAAGACACTCGCCAATAGCCTTTCGCTCGCGCTCGGAATCGCGCGCGAGCGCACGCAGTCGGCTCTGGCGTCACTCGATATCGATTCGGAGATCCGTGCGGAACAACTCGACCTGGGCGCTTTCGGCGCTCTCGCCGATAGCCTGGGCCCGTGAGGCGTGGAATCTTCCGCTCACCCTGCTCGCGACCCTCGGCGCGGTGGCCGTGGCCTTCATCGCGCAGGTGGCGTACCTGATCGCGGCGGTCGCGACCGGTTCCATCGACATGCACCACCCGGCGCTCTCGCCCGATCAGAGCCTGATCGCGCAGATCGTGATCTACGTCCCGCTCGGCGCCTACCTGCTCTTGGTGATCCCGGCGCTGGCCCGGACCTCGCTGCGCGAGCTCGGTTTCCACGCCCCGTCGGGGCGCGACCTCGGAGTCGCGGTAACCGGCGCCGTCGTGATGACGATCTCGGTCAACGTGGCGGGTAGCGCGCTCGGCGCGCTGACGCACCGCCACGATACCGAAACCGCGGTGGCTCTGATGGAGCAGATGAAAACGCCGGTCGAACGCATCGCGTTCTTCACGGTCGCGTGCGTGCTCGCGCCGATGCTCGAGGAGCTGGCCTTCCGGATCTTTGTCTTCAACGCGATGACGCGTTACGTCCCGGTCGCGATCGCGGCGCTGGCGAGCGGCGTCCTCTTCGGCCTCGTGCACAGCACCTCGCTCGCGCAGATCGTGACGGTCTCGATTCCCTTGGCGATCGGCGGAATCGTGTTAGCCTACGTCTACGCGACGACGCGCTGTTATTGGGCCAACGTGACGACGCACGCGCTCTTCAACGGCGTCGCGGTCGTGGCACTGTTCGTCTTCCATGCCAAGTGACGGGGCACGTCTGCGCCTCGCCGTCGATGCCGTAAACCTCGCGCGCGACCGGCGCGGGATGGGAAGAATCGCCCGCGGCATCCTGCGCGCGGCGCTCGCGCGGCCCGATATCGAAGTAACGCTCCTGGTGGACCGGCGCGCCGACGCGGACGCGACGCGCGCCGAGTTCCCCGGCGCCGCGCTCGAACGTACCGCGAGCGCGCGCCGCCGGGATCGCTACGACGTCGTCTGGTACCCCTTCAACGGCATGCGCTTTCCGAGCGTCGCACCCACGCTCGTCACGATGCACGACGCGTTCGCCTTCACGGAGCCGCACCCCGAGTGGGTCGCGCGCCGGCGCGAGCAGGAGCCGATCCGGCGCGCGGCCCGCTACGCGACCCGGATCGTCACCGACTCCGCGTGGAGCCGCAGCGAGCTCGCCCGCGAGCTCGCGCTCGACCCCGCGCGCATCGCGGTCATCCACCCCTCTCCCGACCCGTACTGGTTTCCCGCCGCCGGCGACGGCTTGCCGGCGGCCCTGCGGGACACCCGCATCGTGCTCGTGGTGGGAGCGGGGGAACGCCGCAAGAACGCGCGGCTGGCACTCGAAGCCGCGGCCGGGGCGCTGCGCGCGCCGGCCGAGACGCTGGTCGTCGCCGGCGAGCTCTCCAAACGCGACCGCGCCTTCGCGCGCAAACGCGGCGTCCCGGCGGGCGAGATCGCCGCGAGCGACGCGACCCTGCGCGCCCTGTACCGTCACGCCGCGCTGGTGCTCGTGCCCTCGCTCGCGGAGGGTTTCGGACTCGTCGCCGTCGAGGCCATGGCGTGCGGCGCCGCGGTCATCGCGAGCGGCACGTCCGCGTTACCCGAAGCGACGGGCGGCGCCGCCCTCCTGCTGGACCCGCGCGACGCCGAACCCTGGTCCGCCGCTATTCGCGGGTTGCTCGACGACCCGGCCGCACTCGCCGCCCTGCGCGCGCGCGGCACGGCCCGCTTCGCATACGCGGACCGGACGGCGTCGGTCCGCGCGACCGTCGATCTGCTGGCCGACGTCTCCGCGTCCGGGGCCGCGGCGCGTTAGCGCGAGCCGCCGCCGCGCCGCACGATCTCGTCGACGAGCTGCGCGAAGCGGCGTTTGAACGGTTCGGGACCAAACGATTCGGCGTGGGCGCGTAAGACCGCCGGATCGTAACGCGCGGGGTCGAACGCGCGCAAGATCGCGGCCAGCGATTGGGGCGAGGGATCGGCGAAGTGCTCGCCCGTGACCCCGGGCTCGATCGTCTCGAGCGCGCCGCCGCTGCCGTACGCGATTACCGGACGCCCCGCGGCGTTGGCCTCGAGCGGCACGAGCCCGTAGTCCTCTTCTCCCGGCAAGATCGCGGCCCGAGCTTCGCCCATCACGCGCCGCAACTGCGCGTCGGAAATGCTGCCGAGGAATTCGGTGCGCGAGCCGGCGGCGCGCGCTTTGAGCGCCTTTTCGGCCGGGCCCGCGCCCACGACCAGGAGCTTGACGCCCGCCAGGCGGCAGGCATCGATTGCCAGATCGACGCGCTTGTACGGCAGCAGGCGCGAGACGACCAGGAAGTAATCGCCCGTGCCCGGCCCGACGGCGAACCGCTCGACGTCGATCGGACAGTGCGCCACGGCGGCGTCGCGGCCGTAATAACGCTTCACGCGCGCGGCGACGTTATGCGAATTCGCGATGAACGCTGTCGGCCGCTTCGCGGCCTCGCGATCCCACGCGACCAGCGCACCGACGACGGGCCGTACGAACGGCCACGACGTCAAGCCGCCAACGTACTGATCGTACGCGAAGGCGAACCGGCTGACCGTGTGGATGTAACAGACGTGCGTCGCGCCGGGCCCAAAGCGCACGCCTTTGGCCCACGACGTCGTCGTGCTGACGATCAGATCGTACGCCGAGAGATCGAACGCTTCAAAGGCGGCGGGATAGAACGGCGCGAGGTAGCGAAAATAGCGCCCCGCGCCGGGAACGCTCTGTAACGGCGACGTGCGCACCGGATGGCCGGCGACGAGATCGCCCGTGGCCTTCGCGTCGAAGAGCGACGTGTAGACCGGTGCCCCGGGGTAGAGAGCGGCGACGTGGCGGAAAACTCGCTCCGCGCCGCCGCGCTGATTGAGATAATCGTGGACGAGCGCGGTCGCCGAGTCAGTCCCCTTCCGTCTGGCGCGGCAGGACCAAGGCCACGATGTAGCGCTGCAAGTACGATTTCGCGACCCGCTGCACGTCGGCGGGCGTCGTCGCCTCGAGCGCCGTGAGCGCTGCATTGATCGAATCCGGGCCGAGCCCCTGGGAGGCAAACGTGCCGAGCAAGTACGAGCGATCGGAGAGATCGACGGAATCGGTAACGAATTGCCCCTCGGCGGCGGTCTTGAAGTGACGCAGCGCCGTGGCGCTCAAAGGTTTGAGCGAGAGCGTGCGCGATACGAGCAGCAACTCGCGCAGCGCCTGCGTGGGATCGATCTGGGTCCCGTTCACGTACACGACCAGGCTCGCCGGCGAGGAGTCGTAGAGATAGAACGCGCCGACGGAGCGTTCCACGAAGCCGAGCGTCGTCGCGCTCTCGCGCTCGAACGCATCGGAGAGCAACGACTCGAGCACCAGCATCGCGCCGAAGTCCCGGCTGTTGGGTGCGGGCGCGGCGAAGCCGACGACGACCCAGGGCGCGGAGACGTCGCGGTGCGCGATGATGCGAGTCGCTTGGCCGGGAATCGTCCGGGCCGTCTCGGGCACCGCGCTGACCGGTCCGTCGGGCAAAGCCGCGACCATACCGCGTAAGGCGTCGCCCAACTGCGGCGCGAGCCGCCCGACCGCGCTCGAGCTGACGGCAGCTCGTTTGTAGTTCGCGCGGTAGAAAGCCGCTACGTCGCTCGTCGAGAGCGACGTCAACGTGCTGGCGGTCCCAAGCGCGGGCGCGCCGGCACCGGTCGTGTAGTACGAACGGCGGAACATCTGGATGCCCACGGAGAGTGCGTTGCTCTCGAACTCGGCGACGTGCGCGAGCAGGCTCGTGCGCGCCGCCGCCACGTTTTCGGCGGAGAAATCGGGTGCCGCCAACGCCTTCCCGAACAGCGTGACCAAGCTCGCCAAGTTCTCGGAGCGGCCCTCGAGATAGTAGTGGACCGAGCGGCCGTCGACCGTGTACGTCAGGCTGCCGCCGACGGATTCCACCGCGTCGCGCAGCGGTAACTCGTCACCGGATTTTCCGCTAACGCTAACCGGCGTGCGCAGGATCGACTCGGCGACCAGCGCCGCCGCGCCGTTATTCGAGGGCGACTCGCGGTCGAGTCCGGCGGCAACGAAGATCTGAACGCCGCTGACCGGTGCGTCCGCGTCGGTCTCGCCGATCAGCTTGGTCACGCCGAGGTCGGTCGCGATCGCTTGCGGATAGCGCGGTAGCGGCTCCGCGGCGGCGGCGCTCTGCGCCGGGACGGCGGCGCCGACCGCGGCGGGACCCGAGAGCGCGAGCGCGGCGACGATCGCAAACGCGGATTTCATTGGGACTTGACCTTCCCTTTGGTGGGGTCGGGCCGCAAGGTCACGACCACGGGCGTCTTGCCGAGATACTTCTCGGCCACGGAGGCGACGAATTCGGGCGTCAGCGAGTCGGCGGCCTGAAAGTATCGCCCGGTCTCGCCGCTCGCGCCCGGCGCGTATTCGGGCGCGCCCTCGACGCTGTACCAGCCGAAGTTATCGGCCACTTCGGCGGGCGTTTGCAAATCGCTCAGCAGGTGATACTTGAACGACGCGAGCGCGCTCGCGAAGACCCGCGGTTCCATGGGCTTGCGCACGAGTCCGAAACCGTCGTCGACGAGCGAGCGCAGCGCCGACGAATCCTTGCCGGAGAACGCGACGAACATGACGCCGGGATCGTGCAAGGTGATGAACTGGCCGACGATCAGCGCCTGCGGTGCTTCGACCGCGGCCCGTTTGGTGACGGCGCCGACGTCGCTGCGAAACAAGTAATCGGCGATGAAATCCATCGCGGTCGCCTCGCGGGTATCGGCGATCGGCGGTCCGGCCCAGCCATAGCCGCCCGAGGGCTCGACGAAGCTTTTGGTCACGGGCAGGAGCGTCGTGGACAAGGTTCCGACGGCCGGCGGTTCGGGTGCGGCCTCGTCGCTCGCGGCCGGGCGTCCGGCCACGGCGGCGGCCGCGACGCCGGGATCGATCGCGCCGCTGACGACCAACGTCGCGTTCTGCGAGCGAAACGCGCGCGTCGCGAACGACTTCACGTCGGAAAATTCGATAACGGAGACGTCTTTGGGGTCGCCGAGCGCCGGATAGTGTTGCGGCCCGTCGGTGAAGAGCTGCGCGAAGACCGCGTCGCGCACCACGGTCTCGGCGTCGTAGTTGGAAATCAACGACTCCTGCTCCACGTCGCGTTGGGCCTGATGGAAGCCGTCCTCGGTCGCGACGGGGGCGAAGAACGCCGTCGTCATCGTCTTGACGATCGAGCGCGCCGCGGCGGCGGGCACGACGGCCGAGATCGAGACCGAATCGCTGTAGACCGTGATCGATAGGCGGCCGCCCGCGTCGGCGACGACCTTGCCGAGGGGATCGCCGACGAGCGGCTTCGAGGCGGCCACGGCTTGGGCGGCCAGGCGCGCGAGCGCGGGCAACGGCTTGGAACCGAAGCCCGTCGAGGGCGCCCGATACCAGAGCTCGACGGCCGCGACCGGGGCGCCTTGCGTCGGGTCGACGATGACCGTCCCGCCGGCCGGCAGGCGCCCGACCGTCACGTTGGGGCCGAGATCGGGCAGATCGCCCGTGGCGGCCGAGGCGGGCGCGAGCGCCGCGCCGGGCGCGAGCGTCGCGCCGAGGACGAGAACGGCTCCGAGCGCACTCGCCCGGAGCCGGCTGCCGATTGCCACGTCGGCGGCTACGCCGGTTCCGGCGAAATGTTCGGCGGAAGGCGTTTGGGTTTCTCGGAGCGCTGCGGCTCGGGCTCGTGCGCGGCCGCGGCGGCCTTAGGCAACGGGGGCGCCTCCTCACCCGGCTTGGGCGGGTACGGCAGGTCGGCGAGAATCGCCAAGACCTCGTCCGTATCGACGGTCTCGTGCTCGAGCAACGAGGCTACCATGCGGTCGACCTTGTGCCAGTTGTCCTTGAGCAGCTGCTTGGCTTCCGCGTAACACGTCTCGATGATCTTGCGTACCTCGGCGTCGATCTTACCCGCAATCTCCTCCGAGTAATTGCGGTCTTCGCCGAAATCGCGCCCGAGGAAGACCTGGTGGTTCCCGCGGCCGTATTGGATCGGCCCGAGGGTATCCGACATCCCGTACTGCGTCACCATCCGGCGCGCCAGTTGCGTCGCCTTCTCGAAGTCGTTCGACGCACCGGTCGTGACGTCGCCGAACTTGATCTCCTCGGAAATGCGGCCCGAGAGCGCCATCGTGATCTGCGCCAACAGTTCGTTCTTGGTGATCGAATGCCGGTCTTCGTCGGGCAGCGACCAGGTGATGCCCAGCGCCATGCCGCGCGGAATGATCGTGACCTTGTGCACCGGATCGGCGTTGGGCAGCAGTCCGCCCACGATCGCGTGGCCGGACTCGTGGTACGCGGTGTTCTCTTTTTCTTTCTGCGACATCACGAGCGACTTGCGTTCCGGGCCCGCGACGACGCGGTCGATCGCCTCTTCGCAGTCGCTCATCTCGATGATCGACTTGTTCTTGCGCGCGGCCAGCAGCGCGGCTTCGTTGAGCAGATTCTCCAAGTCCGCGCCGGAGAATCCCGGCGTGCGCCGGGCCAAGGTCTCGAGCGAGATCTCCTTGGAGAGCGGCTTGTTCTTGGCGTGCACCGCGAGGATCGCTTGACGGCCTTTGACGTCGGCACGATCGACGACGATCTGCCGGTCGAAGCGGCCCGGCCGCAGCAGCGCGGGATCGAGCACGTCGGGACGGTTGGTGGCCGCGATCAGGATGACGCCGGTGTTCTGGTCGAAGCCGTCCATCTCGACCAGCAGCTGGTTGAGGGTCTGCTCGCGCTCGTCGTGACCGCCGCCCAGACCCGCGCCTCGTTGGCGCCCGACCGCATCGATTTCGTCGATGAAGACGATGCAGGGCGCGCTCTTCTTGGCCTGCTCGAAGAGATCGCGCACGCGGCTCGCGCCGACGCCGACGAACATCTCGACGAAATCCGACCCGGAGATCGAGAAGAACGGAACGCCCGCTTCGCCCGCGATCGCGCGCGCGAGCAACGTCTTGCCGGAGCCCGGCGGCCCCAGCAGCAGCACGCCCTTGGGAATGCGCGCGCCGAGCGCCTGGAATTTCTTCGGGAACTTCAGGAACTCGACGACTTCGCCCAGTTCCTCCTTGGCCTCCTCGATGCCGGCCACGTCGTTGAACGTGACTTTCGGACGATTCTCGGAAAGCAGTTTCGCGCGCGAGCGCCCGAACGACAGGGCCTGGCTGCCGCCGCTCTGCGCCTGGCGCAAGATGAAGAGCAGCAGGAGCGCCATCAACGCGAAAGGCACGACTTGCACGAGCATGCCGATGAACGGCGTCGTTTGCGGGTTATCGACCGTCACGTCGACGCCGTGCTTGCGCATGTCGGCGTTGAGATTGGGATCCTCGAGGATCGTCGTGGTGAAATGCGTGTCCGTGCTGCCCGCGACGGCCTTTTTCAGTTCGCCCGCGACGTCGTGCTGGCTGGAAATCGTGACCTTCGCAACGTTGCCCTCATCGACTTGGCGATAGAAGTCCGAGTAGGACAGCTTGAGCGCCGGCTGCTGGTTGAGGACCATCTTGTCGACGACGAAGATGACCCCGACGAAGATGAGGACGACGATGACGATCGATCTGACGTGCTTGCCCAACGTGTGCTTTATCCTATTCCCTTCGGAGGCCGCCGAGGGTGACGGGGGGGGTGGGGCGGGGGACCTCCGGAGATACGATTCCCCTATCCTGGGAAGGCGCGGTCCTCGAGCCTGGCCAGATAGGGGAGATGTCGGTATTTTTCTTGGTAATCGAGACCGTAACCTACGATGAAGGCGTCGGGCGCGGCTAGACCCGTATAGTCCACCTCGACCGGCGTCCGCCGATGGTGGGGTTTGTCCAACAGAACGCACGAGCGCAGCGAGGCCGGCCGGCGTGCCGCGAACAGCGCTTGAAGGTAAGCCAGGGTCAGCCCGTTGTCCACGATGTCCTCGACGATCACCACGTTCTTACCCTCGACACTCTCGGCCGTATCTTTGAGCAGCCGCACCTCGCCGCTCGTGCGAGCGGCGTTGCCGTAGCTGGACACGGCGATGAAATCCAGGCGGGCATCCGTTTGCGGGGGCAGCGCCCGGGCGAGATCGGCCGTCAAAAACAACGCTCCCTTCAACACGCCGACCAAGGTGACGGGTTCACCCTCCAGGTCGCGCGCGATCGCCGCCGCGAGCCGGTCGACGGCCGCCGCGATGGCCGGCGCATCGTACAGAATCGCTAGCGCGCCGTCCGGCGTGACGCCGGTGGACGGCCGGTTCGCGCTCACTGGGGCCTCCGGTCCACGACGAGTTCGACGCCGCGCCGCAGGAAATAGCGCCCGGACTGGCCCTCCTCGAGCGCGCGCGCCGCGGCGTCGAGGCGTTCGAAACTCACGTCGCGCGGCGCGCCGTCCTCGCCCGCGACTTCGGCGAGTTCCGCACGCAACCGGGCTCGCAGCTCCGCCCGCGGCGTCCCCGCCCGTTCCTCCCGTACGATCGCGGCACAGCGCGCCACCGCGGCGTCGAGGTGGGGGAAACTCTCGCGCAGCGCGACCAGCGCCGTGCGGACGGCGTTGCGCCGGTACCCGGGATCCAGGTTGGTCGCGTCGAGGGCATAGGCGAGGTTGAGCGCCTCGCAGTAGCGGCGCAGGACGGCCGGTTCGACTTCGAGCAGGGGGCGAACGAGGGTGAGGCCGGGCGCGAGCTCGCGCTCCGGCGGCATCGCGGCGAGGCCGTCGAGGCCCGTCCCGCGGAAGAGGGCGAGCAGGACGGTCTCGGTCTGGTCCTCGGCATGATGCGCCGTGAAGATCCGGCGTGCGCCGCACGTCCGGGCGATCTCAGCGAGCGCGGCATAGCGGCCCTCGCGCAGCCGGGCTTCCGTGGCCGGACCCGGCGGCAGCGCGCGCGTGAGAACGCGCGTCCGCAGCGCCGTACCCGTGGCGAGGACGACGGCTTCGTCCTGATCGCCCTCGGGCCGCACGCCGTGCGCGACGTGGGCCAACACGACGGCGGCGCCGGCGGCCCGAGCGGCTCGCGCCAGCAGTGCCGCGAGCGCCGTGCTGTCCGGGCCGCCGGACGACGCGGCCACGACGGTTTCGCCCGCGGCGAGCGCCGCGCGCTCCGCGAGCAGCGCTTCGAGGGCCGCCAGCGGACGAGCGCCCCTCATCGGCGCACGGCGCGCGCGATCTCACGCTGGACGTCGCGGTCGCGTTCGTCGCGCCGCTTGTCCCAGAGCTTCTTGCCGCGCGCGAGCGCAAGCGAGATCTTGACCCGCCCGCGCTTGAAGTACAGGCGTACCGGGATCAGGGTCAAGCCCTTCTCGGAGATGCGTCCGGCCAGCCGGTCGATATCCGCCCGGTGCACGAGCAACTTGCGCGGCCGGTTCGGATCGACGTTGGAGAAACTGCCCTGTTTGTAGGGCGGAACGTGCATCGACAGCAGCCACAGCTCGCCGTCGCGGATGCGCGCGTACGCTTCGTTCAAGCTGATCTGGCCCGTGCGAATGCTCTTGATCTCCGTGCCGGTCAGCACGATCCCGGCTTCGAGCTGTTCGAGCCACTCGTATTCGAACCGCGCGCGGCGGTTGTCGACGGTCGGCGTCGGCGCCGGCGGCCGCTTCGGCGCCGCGACGGCCGTCGGCTTGGCCTTAGGCGCCGCCACGGCGCCCTCCGTAGCCGAAGGTCGTACCGGGTTCGAGGGTGCCGCTCGAGACGAAACTGCCCTCACCCGAAGCGAGCAGCGTCCCGGCTTCGTCCCGAATGCTCGCGGCGATTCCGAGGACGTTGCGGCGCCGCCACAGGACGTGGCCACGAACCGTGAGCGGCCGTCCGACGGGGACGGACTTGCGAAAGCGCATCTTGAGATCGGCGGTCATCCCGATCTCGCCGTGGGCCCCCGCCGCATAGGCCATCGCCTCGTCGAGCACCAGCGCCACGACGCCGCCGTGCACGACGTCGCGCCAGCCCTGGAAGCCCGCGGGAACCGTGACCGTCGCCTCGACCGACTTGTCTTCGTTGACGTCGAAGCGCATGTGCAAGCCGTGCTGCGCTTCGGGCCCGCAGCCGATGCAGCGTCCGTCGTCGACGGGTGCGGAAGTGCGAACCGTCACGGTTTGGGCGCGGGCGACGGATCGTAGTCGCCGTTCTTGATCTTCTGGAGCAGCGTCTGCGCATAGATCGTGTCGACGTCGTCGTTGATGGCGGTAGTGAGGATGGCGGTGGCGTCCTTGAGGCGGTGCTGGTCGATGTAGATGCGCGCGATCAGCGTGTAGCCGTGTTGACCCGCTTCGCCGACGTGGTCGGTATCGAGCGCGATGCCGCGGCTGAGATACTTGATCGCCGCATCGTCTTGATGCAGGTCGGCCAGCAGCGAACCGATGTGAAACGCGATATCGGCATACTGCGGCACGAGGTTCGGAACGTCGATCACGTACTGCAGGCCGCGCTGCGGATCGCGCAGATCGGTTTGATAGAGCTGGCCGAGGTATTCGCGCGCCAGCACGTTATTGGGATCGGTGCGGAGCGCCGTCAGCAGTTCGGTCTTCGCGCGATTCGCGGAGCGCTCTTCGAAGCGCAGGATCCCGAGTCCCACGTGCGCCGCGGGCGCGTCGGGATCGAGGTTGACCGCGGCATTGAGTTCCTCGCGCGCGTCCTGGGTCCGGTCGCGACCCTCGACGGACTCGAACATGTACGTGAAGCCCAAGCGCACGTGGTTGAGGTAGTTCTTGGGCGCGCCCGACGTCGCGTCTTCCTCGACGTTGGCCAGCACGTCGAGATCGCCCGTCGATTGGGCCGCTGCGGCGTTGAGAAACGAGATGGCGAGCGTGTTGTCCGGCACGACTTTGAGCGCGCGTTCGAAATCCGACTGCGCGGCCTTGAAATCGCGGCCGTAGAAGTGCCGCAGCCCATCGGAGAGCGGGTCGACGAACGCGCGCGTGGCGTAGTCGTTGCGGGCTTGGGCGCCGGTGCTCGTCTGACTCGGGCCTGCCGCGGCCGCGGCCGCCGCACGGCACGGCGACGCAAAGGCCCAGAGGCACGCGCATGCGACGAACAAAGCGAGCGAGCCGGCGGGCCGCCTGCGAACGGTCATGCGGCCTTATTTAGCCTCGGACGCGCGGTTTCATCGTCCCGCCGCGAGACGCCGGGCCAGCGCCGGCGGCAAGCCCGCCGCTTCGATCTTCTCCTGCGTGCGGCTCACGTCGTACGGAACGCGTATCCATTCGACGGAGCGCGCCGCGGAATCGAAGGTCGCGAACGACGAGGCGGGGTTGAGGTCGCGCGGCTGACCCACGCTGCCCACGTTGATCAGGTAACGCAGGCCGCTCTCCAGTTCGAGCCGGCCGCCGTGCTGCATGAACTGGTGTGCGAGCGTGCCGTCCGGGCTCAGCGCGTAGTAGTCGGCGACGTGCGTGTGGCCCACGAAGATCAGCGGCGCGTCGGTCGCCGCGAACGCGTTGCGCGCGGCCGACATGTCGAGGATGTACGTGAAGTAGTCGACCGGCGCGCCGTGGACCAGGAGAAATTCGGGCGTGCGAAACTCGTACGAGAGCGAGTCGAGCCACGCGGCATTTTCCGGCGAGAGCACGGTCTGCGTCCACTCGATGGCCCGGCGCGCCGCGGGATTGAAGTAAGCGAGGCCGTGGTTGTCGATCGCGCCGACGTCGTGATTGCCGAGCACGGCGGCCTCGGCGCGTTCGCGGATCAGCGCGACGCACGGGTTCGGGTCGGGCCCGTACCCGACGGTGTCGCCCAGACACAGCAGGCGATCGCCGGGCGCGACCCGCGCCAGCACGGCCTGCAGCGCTTCCAAATTGCCGTGGACGTCCGAGACGAGCGCGAACCTCATGCCGGCAGGGCGACGTCGGCCAGCGCCTCGACGAGGGTGGCGGCGAAACGCGCGCGCTGTTCGGCGTTTCCGACCGTGACGCGAATGTGGCCGTCGAGCGGCGGCGCGCCGGGTTTGCGCACGAAGATGCCGCGTTGCAGCAGCGCTTCGACCATCGCTTCCGCGCGCTCGCGCGAGCCCAGATCGAAGCATACGAAGTTCGTGCGCGACGGCAAGGTGCGCAGGCCGTGGCGCGCGGCCAGCGCGACGTACTCTTCGCGCCCGCGTTCGACCTCCAGGACGACCCCGCGCACGAAGTCCGTTTCGCGCAGCGCCGCGAGCGCGCCGATCTGTGCCGTCCGCGCGACCCCGTACTGCAACCTGATCTTATCGAACGTCGCCTTGACTTCGGGCGACGAGAGCGCGTAGGCGATGCGCGCGCCCGCGAGGCCGTAGGCTTTGGAGAACGTCCGCATGCGCACGATGCGCGGGTCGATGGTTTCGGGCAAGAGTTCGTCCGGCGCGACGAAATCGCCGTACGCCTCATCGAGCACCAGCAACGAATCCTGCGGTAACGCAGCGGCGAAACGCGCGACCGCATCGCGGCCCGCGAACGCGCCGCTCGGATTATCGGGATTCGCGAGGTACACCACCTTGGCGCGGGTCGCGTGCGCGCGCGCCGCAAGTTCCTCGAGCCGGATCGAGCCGTCGTCGCGGTACGGCACGTTCTCCTCGCGCGCGGCGTATCCGCGCACGTGATACGTGTAGGTGGGATACGAACCGGTGGTGGCGACCGACACGTCGCCGGGCGCCAGATACCCACGCACGACGAGGCCGAGCAAATCGTCGATGCCCGCGCCGACGCTCACGTTTTCGATGCCGCAGCGGTGCCGCGCGGCCAACGCCTCGCGCAACTCGGCGGCTTCCGGATCGCCGTACCACGAGTTCTGCGCGACGGCCGCGCGCATCGCTTCGAGCGCGGCCGGCGGCGGGCCGAACGCGCTCTCGTTGGCGCCCAGCCGCACGAGTTCGCCGCGGCCGACGCGCCGCGCCAGTTCTTCGGGGGCGACGAACGGCCGGCTGGGCGGCAGGGCCGCGATCGACGGCGCAGGGGCGGGCAGATCGTTCACTCTTTGACCGTTAGGTTATCGACGACGCTCTTGACCCCCGACGTCTCCTTCGCCGCCGCGGCGAGGGTGCTCTTGATCGCCGCGCTCTTCACCTTGCCCGAGAGCGTCACGACGCCCGCGTGCGCCTTCACGTCGACCGCGAGCGCGTTGACGCCGGCCTGACCGGCGAGATTCGCGCGCACCGAGGCCATGAGCGAGAAATCCCCGACCTGCTCTTCGGCGGTGGGAATCGAAGGATCGACCGAGAGCGAGGCGTCGACGCTCTTGACGCCCTCGACCTCTTTGGCGGCGGCCGCGAACTTCTGCGACACGGCCTCGCTCTTTACTTTACCGGTTAACTTCACGGCGCCGTCGTGCGAGGCGACCGCGACGTGGAGCGCCGATCCGGAGTCGATGCCGACGAATTTGCTCTCGATCTTAGCGATCACGAGACCGTCGCTCGCGAGCTTGGGTGCGGCGCTGGCCAGCGCGTTGCCGCTCTGGTTCACCTGTTGTTCGGAACATCCGGCGAGCGCCGCGAGCGCCACGGCGAAGAGGACACGTTTCATCCTACTGGACCTCCACGGGCGCGCCGCCCGCCGAAAACAGGGTCACGTTCACGAGTTGCCCGGCCGCGACGTGGGACGGATCCTCGCCGATGGTCGCATACCCACTCGCGCGCGCGAGCAAGCTGGTCTGCGCGGAGCGCAGCCGCAGGGGTTCCGCTTCCAATTCGCCGCCGCGCGAGCGCAGCAGTGCCGGAACGAACCACGTCCAACCCGCCCGGCCCGCGAACGGCGCGCGGGCGACGGCGCGGACGACCGCCGGCCGCGCCGCGCGCTCGCCCGTCAGCGCGGCGACGATCGGGCGCACGATCGCCTCGAGGATCATCAGGCACGACGTGGGGTTGCCGGGCAGACCGATCACGGGCTTGCGGCCCACCGCGGCCAGCAACGTCGGCTTCCCGGGCTTGACGCGCAGCCCGTGGACGATCGCGCCGGGCGCACCCAGTTCGGCCACGATCGGCGGCACGAGATCGCGCACGCCGACCGACGAGCCGCCGGTCGTGACGAGCGCGTCGCAGCTCTCGAGCGCCGCCCGCACGATCGCGCGCAGCGCTTCCGGCGTATCCGCGGCGCGCGGCAGGTGCACGGGCTCGGCGCCGAACGCCGCGAGCGAACCGGCGACGGCATAGCGGTTGGAATCGCGGACCTGCCCGAGTCCGGGCTGCTGCGAGGCATCGACCAGCTCGTCGCCGGTCGAGACGATCCCGATTCGCGGACGCACGAAGACGGCGATGCTCGTAATCCCGAGCGTCGCGAGCACGCCGAGTTCCGGGCCGCCGATGCGGCGCCCCGCGGGCAACACGGTTTCGCCGGCGCGCACGTCTTCATCGAAGCCGGTCACGAATTCGCCGGACGCGACGGCCTCTTTGAGGACGATCGCGCCGTCGACGATTTCAACGTCCTCCTGCGGGACGACCGCGTCCGCACCCACCGGCATGGCGCCGCCCGTGGGCACGCGCATCGCCTCGCCCGGGCCGACCTGGCGCGGCGGCGCGTGCCCCATCAGGACTTCGCCGACGATCCGGCGCGGCGCGCTCCCCGAGCCCGTCTCGATCGCGAAGCCGTCCATCGTCGAACGCGGATAGCCCGGATGGGCTTCGCGCGCGATCGCGGGTTCCGCCAGCACGCGTCCGGCGGCCGCTTCGAGCGGCACGCGTTCGATGCCGGCCGGTTCGATGCGCGCGCGCGCGAAATAGGCGACGATCGCCTGTTCGGGCGCGAGCAGACGCGTCTCGTCGAAGCCGAACTGGGCCGAGCCGGCTACGAACGCGGAGGATAGGACCGTCGAAGAATCCTGCATAACGCTTTGAAACCGGGGCATAGCCCCTAACTCTCCCGCCGCGCGTACGCGGCCCGTTTGCATGCGAACCTACTGCCAGGAGCGACGGCTTGCACCGGACGCCCTCTTCTAGATAGACAAGGACCCATGTTAGACCTTGCGCTCCTGCGCCGCGACCCCGACCGCGTCCGCCGCACGGCCTCGCGAAAAGCCGCGGGAGGAGCCTTCGTCGACGCGGTTCTCGCGGTCGATGGGGAGTTGCGCGCGGCGCGCACCTACGCGGAGAGCCTCCAGGCCGAGAAGAACGCGCTGACGGCGCAGATCTCCAAGGCGAGCGATCGCGCGGCTGCGGCCCAGCGGCTGCGGCCCGAGATCGCCGCGCTCGACGCGCGCATCGTCGAAGCGAACGCCGCCATCCCGCCGCTCGAAGCGCGGATCGACGAGATCCTCTCCGACGTGCCGAACCTGCTCGACGACGCGGTGCCCGACGGTGCGGGCGAGGACGACAACGTCGTCGTGCGCGACTCGGGGCCGCCGTCCGAACTCGGTTTCCCCGCGAAGGAGCACTGGGAGCTCGGCGAAGCGCTCGGCGTTATCGATTTCGAGCGCGCCGCGAAGCTCTCCGGCAGCCGCTTCGCGGTGCTGCGCGGGCCCGGCGCGCGCCTCTCGCGCGCGATCGTCGACTTCTTCCTCTCCCGCGCGCGCGAGCGCGGCTACGTCGAGGTCGTGCCGCCGTTACTCGTTTCGCGCAAGACGATGTGGTCGACGGGCCAGCTCTCCAAATTCGCCGACGCGATGTACCGCGATCCCGACGACGATCTGTTCCTGATCCCGACCGCCGAAGTTCCGCTAACGGCGTTGCACGGCGGCGAGATCCTCGCGCCCGCAACCCTGCCGCTCCAGTATACCGCGTACTCGCCGTGCTTCCGGAAGGAAGCCGGCGCCGCGGGCAAAGACACGCGCGGTCTGATCAGGCAGCATCAGTTCGAGAAGGTCGAACTCGTGTGGCTGACCGAGCCCGAACGCTCGGCCGAGGCGCTGGAGCGCTTGACCGCCGATGCCGAAGCGCTCTTGGCGGAACTCGAGTTGCCGTACCGGGTCGTGATGCTGTGCAGCGGCGACGTCGGCTTCGCGTCCGCGATGACCTACGATATCGAGGTCTGGCTGCCGGGGCAGAACCGGTACCGCGAGATCAGCTCGTGTTCGAACTGCACGGATTTCCAAGCGCGGCGCGCGCAGATCCGCTTCCGCCGCGAGGCCAAAGCGAAGCCCGAGCTCGTGCACACGCTCAACGGCTCGGGCCTCGCCGTGGGACGGACGCTCGTGGCGATTCTGGAGAACTACCAGCAGGCCGACGGCGGCCTGCTGATTCCGAACGCGCTCGTGCCGTTCACCGGGTTCGAGCGGATCGACCCGGACGGGCGCGCGCGCTAAGGCCGGCGCCGGGTCAGGGCCGCCACCTGACGCTGCAGCGCGTCGATCTCGGATTGCAGCTTTGCATCGTTCGCGCGCAACGCGCGATCCTTTGCGAGCACCGTTTCGTTTTCGGCGTGCACGGCTTTGACCGCCGCCAGCGCGACGCCGTCTTCATCGATGGTCGTGATGTGGCGGTTATCTTCACCGACCTTGAAGGCCGCGTAGAAGTCCTGCGCCATCGGACCGATGTGGCGCACGCGCCCCTCGGAATCGTAGCTCCACTCGCTGACCGGCAGCGCCGCGAGTTTCGCTAAAATTCTGCCGTCGTCGACGCCCACGATGTCGCGCTTCGCGTTGCGGTCGCTGAGACTGCTCCACGTGCCGCTGCCCGGTGCGAGCGAGACGCCCGCGCTCTGCGCCGCATTCGAATACAGCACGACCCCGCCGCTCGCGCGCACGAGAAACTCGCCGGCGGTGGTCGCCGTCAAGCGCGGCACGCCCGGCGAATAGTCGGCCCAGACGAACGCCCCGGGCGCCGCGGCGTAAGCTTCGTAGCCGCCGGCGAAGCTCAGTTCGCCCGAGGCCGTGTTGTGATAACCGCCCGGCACGATGGCGAGCGTGCCGCTCGCGAGGTTGCCGCTGCCGCCGTCGACGACGGCGTATTCTCCGCTCAGAACGTTACCGATGCCGCCGCCGATGAAGCCGTACTGCCCGCCGCCGGCCTGCTGCGACTTGATGACGTTTTCGTAGCCGCCGCCGATGACCGCGGAATACGCCGCAAGCGAGTTGTAATAGCCCGCGCCGATGAACGATTCCGCCGTCGCTATGTGATTGTCCGAGCCGCCGCCGATGAACGAGCTTTGCGCACCGTCGGTTCCGCCGGACGAGATCTGATTTTCTTGGCCGGTTCCGATCGCGGAATTGTCGTCGCAAACGAAATTGCTGTTCCCGCTGAGAACGGCCGCGGACGCGCCGCTCGCGAAGTTGAATTCCGGCACGCCCAGGAACGAATCGGTTCCCACCCCCGTGCACGTCGATGCATCGGCCGGGCGTCTGCCGGCGAGCGGATAGCTGCGCGCAACGGCCGACGAGCGAGGCACCTGCGGCGACGGGGCCGCGAAGGTGCTGGAAGCAGTTGCGAAGGCGAGGACCGACGCGACCACGACGGCGGCGCGTAAGCGGGTCGACAAAGCTGATGACACGATGCAATTCCCATCCGGAATGGTTGGAGCGCTGATGCTGCCACGCTAAGGCATGTGCGTCCCAAACCCGTCCCGGGCCGCTCCCTTATCGCCGCGCCAGCGCGGCGACCTCGCGTTGCAGCGCGCGCACGTCCCGGCGCAGCGACTCGTTTTCGTCGCGTAACGCTTTCACCGCCGCGAGTGCCACGCCGTCCTCATCGATCGTCGTGATGTGGCGGTCGTCTTCGCCGACTTTGAAGGCGGCATAGAAATCCTGCGCCATCGGACCGATGTGGCGCACGCCACGCTCGGACGTGTAGCTCCACTCGCTGACCGGTAGCGCGGCGACCTTCTCCAACACGGCAGCGTCGTCGAGCGGCACGATGTCCGTCTTCATCATGCGATCGCTCAGGCTGCTCCACGTGCCCGAACCGGGCGCGATGCTGACGCCTGCCGTCTGGGCCACGTTCGTATAGAAGATCACGCCGCCGCTGGCGCGTGCGAGAAACACGTTGGCGCGCTTCGCGACGACGCGACCCGCGCCCGGGCTGTAATCGGCCCAGACGAACGAGCCGTTCGTCGCCGCGTCGGCTCCGTAGCCCGCCGCGAAGCTCGTCGCGCCGTTGGCCTCGTTCCCGAAGCCGCCGGGAACCGCCGCCATCAGTCCGCCGGCCTGGTTCTTTTCGCCGCCGGCGACGGCCGTCGCGACACCCGTGGCGACGTTGTTCGAACCCGCGCCGATAAAGGCATATTGAGCGCCTCCGTTGACGAGCGCGGCGATCGTGTTTCCGGCACCGCCGTCGATCGCTGCATTTTGCGCGCTCGCTTCGGTCGACGTGAGGCCGGCGACGATCGTGTTGTTCGATCCGCCGGTTATCGAGGAGTAATGAGCGTAGGTAACCGCATTCTGCTGGCCGTCGCCGATGAAGCCGTTGTAGGCGTTGACCGTATTTTGGTAACCGCCGACGATCGCGGCCTGCGGCCCGCTGCCGCCGATGCTGTTCTGCGAACCGCCGCCGATGACGGTTCCCGACGCCGAGATCGAGTTCTGGTAACCACCGCCGACGAACGCGTCGTAGGCGGCATTCAATTCTCCCGCCGGAGCTACGCTACGAGGTCCTCCCGTTTCCGCGCAAGGTCATGGCCCCTCACTACGTCCGGTGCGTCCAAAATCGTCCCAACCCGTCCTGGGGCGGCTCAAGCGCCCCGCCCCCAATCGTCGACGCTTCCCCAGACCACGTACGCGGTGACGAGCACGACGCAGCGCGCTCAGCGCGCGACGAGGCTCGCGGTCTTCGCGACGAGCCGGCGAACCGAATCGTCGACTCCCAAGGACTCGATCGCTTCGAACGCGACCCACGCGACCGCATGCGATTCCGCGTTGCGTTCGGGCGACTCGTCGCGGTCGGCGAAGAATGCGAAGCGCAGATCGTAGTGGACGTGCGCGGGTTCGGGACCGCGCGCCGGGATATCGTGCGCGTCGACGTCGTAGATGCTTTCGCTCGCGAACGTCAGGCTGCGCAGGCCCGACTCCTCGACGGCCTCGCGGTACGCCACGCGGCGCACGTCGGGATCGCCGTCCGCGTGGCCGCCCGGTTGGAGCCATTTCCCGAGCTTGCGGTGGTGCAGCAAGAGCGCCGCGCTGCCGCTACGATCGACGATCCACGCCGAACCGGTCACGTGACCGAAGAGCAGTCCGCGCTCGAAGCATCGCTCGTTCGCGGCGACGAAGGCGCGCACGCGCTCGGCCATCGCGCGTTCGCGCGCGTCCGACGGCTCGTAGGCGGCGAGCTCGGCGAGTAACCGCGCGCGTCCTGCCGCAACGTCCCTCACCAGGTATCGACCATCGTGCGCCGCTTGGAGCCGAGCGACGCCGCGGGAACGCCGAGCCGCAGCCCGCTCGCGATCCAACGCCGCGAATCGGCCGGATCGATGACGTCGTCGATTTCCAGAAAACTCGCCATGTTCAGCGCCTTACCGTTTTCGTACGCTTCGGCGACCATGCGTTCGAAGAGAGCGCGGCGCTCGCTCTCGCTCTCCACCGCCTCCAGTTCCTTGCGAAATCCCAGCCGGACCGCGCCCTCGAGGCCCATCGCGCCGAACTCGCCGGTCGGCCACGACACCGCGAACGAACCCGCGTGAAAGCTGCCGCCGGCCATCGCCTGCGCGCCGAGCCCGTAGCCCTTGCGCAACACGATCGTGAAGAGCGGAACCGAGAGCGTGCCGGCGGTCACGAACAGCCGCGAGGCGTGCCGCACGAGCCCCGTGCGTTCGGCCTCGGGCCCCACCATGATACCCGGCGTGTCGCACAGATACAGCACCGGTAAACCAAACGCGTCGCAGAGCTGCAGGAAGCGCGCGGCCTTATCGGCGCCGGACGAATCGATCGCGCCCGCCAGGTGCAGCGGATTGTTGGCGATCAAGCCGAGGGGCTTGCCTTCGACGCGCACGAGCGCGGTCAGCATGCCCGGCGCGAAACCGCGGCGCAGTTCCAGCACCGAACCCGCGTCGGCGAGCGTCTCCACGACGCGCCGCACGTCGTACACGCGCAGGCGGTTCTCGGGAATGAGGCCGCGCAGCTCGCGCTGGTCCGCGCAGGTCCAGTCCGCGGTCGCACCCTGGAAATACGAGAGATAGTGGCGCGCGGCGGCGACCGCGGCGCGTTCGTCGGGCACGAGCACGTCGATCACGCCGCTCGGAACCTGCATCGAGACCGGCCCGACGTCTTCGGGCGCGTAGACGCCCAAACCGCCGCCTTCGATCATCGCGGGGCCGCCCATGCCGATCGTCGCGTCCTCCGTCGCGATCACGACGTCGCTGCACCCGAGCAACGCCGCGTTACCGGCGAAGCAACGCCCCGACACGACGGCCACGCGCGGTACCGCGCCGCTGAGCCGCGCGTAGTGCGCGAAGGTCATCACGTCCAGGCCCGCGACGCCCACCCAGTCGGTATCGCCCGGGCGGCCCCCGCCGCCTTCGACGAAGAACACGATCGGTAACGCGTGGCGCTCGGCGATGTCGAGCATGCGATCGGTCTTCTTGTGATTCATCATGCCCTGCGTTCCGGCGAAGACCGTGTAGTCGTACGCCATCACCATGCAGCGCGCGCGTTCCGGGCCGAAGGCGGCGCCGTTGACCTCGCCGATGCCCGCCACCAGGCCGTCCGCCGGATAGTTCTCGATGAGATCGGCGAGCGCGCGCCGCCGGCGCTGCGCGGGCAGCGCGAGCGCGCCGTACTCGACGAACGTTCCCGGATCGCAGAGGCCGGCGACGTTTTCGCGCGCGGTACGCTGGCCGGTCTTGCGGCGCCGCGCGACGGCTGCCGGACGCGCTTCATCGCGCGTCGCCGCCTGGCGAGCGAGCGTCTCCGCCAGGTCGGCGCGCACGTGCGCGGGGTCGTGCGCGGCTCGCGCATCCTCGGTTCCGGCGCCGAGATCCGCCGGCTCGAGCGAAACCAGCGCGCGGCCGGCGAAGACGATGTCGCCCGGTGCGGCGTCGACGCCGCGTACGATGCCGGAATGCTCTGCCGACACGACGTGCTCCATCTTCATCGCGTCGATGACGGCGAGCTGCGCGCCGGCCCGCACGGCGTCGCCCGTCCGGACGTCGATGCTGACGATCCGCCCCGCCACCGGCGCGACCGCGACGAATCCGCCGTCCTCGAGCTCGATCTCGGTGGCGGCGTCGCCGAACTCCGCATCCGCCCGCACGAGTTCGGACAGCCGCTCTTCGACGAAGCGCGTCGTCACCGGACCCTCGGCAAGGGCCGGGTGCGCGAGCAGCCGCTCGAGGAACGGCAGATTCGTGGCCGCACCTTCGATCGAGAAATCGGCGAGCGCGCGGCGCGCACGGACCAGTAACGCCTCGAAGCCGGGTTGATTCGAGCGCACGATCACCTTCGCGAGCAGCGAATCGAAACGCGGGTTGGTCGTGTACCCGGCGTAGCCGTACGTATCGACGCGGACGCCCGGGCCCGTCGGCACCTCGAAGCGCGTCAGCATGCCGCCCGATGGACGGATCTCGCCCGAAGGCGTCATCGTCTCGAGGTTGACTCGCGCCTGCAGCGCGAAGCCGCGCACGGCAACGCTGCCCGCAGCCGCCAAGCCGAGGTCCGCGAGCGTCTCGCCGGCCGCCAAGCGCAGTTGTAGCTGCACGAGATCGACGCCCGTCACTTCCTCGGTAACGGTGTGTTCGACTTGTAAGCGCGGGTTCGCTTCGATGAACGCGAAGCCGCCCTCGCCCGCACCGCCGGATGCGTCGACGAGGAATTCGAACGTGCCGAGGTTGCGCAAACGCGCGGCGCGTGCGAGGGCGAGCGCGGCCGCCGTCACGCGCTCGCGCATTTCGGACGGCAGCCAAGGCGCGGGCGCGATCTCGACGAGCTTCTGATTGCGGCGCTGTATGCTGCATTCGCGCTCGAAGAAATGCGCGACCGCTCCGGTCGCATCGCCCGCGACCTGCACTTCGATGTGCCGTGCCGCGGGCACGAAGCGCTCGACATAGAGGTCGCCGTTGCCGAACGCGGCCTGCGCCTCGGAGCGCGCGCGTTCGAAGGCTTCCGGCAACTCCACGCGCTCGCGAACGAGGCGCATGCCGCGGCCACCGCCGCCCGCGAGCGCCTTGAGCATCAGCGCTTCGTTCGGGCCGAGCGTTTCGAAGAACGCGCGCGCCGCGTCGAGGCCGGTCGCGGCGAACGTGCCCGCCGCCAGCGGGACGCCGAGCCCGCGCGCCAGCTCCCGGGCGCGCGCTTTATCGCCGAAGGTCTCGAGCGTTTCCGGCGCCGGACCGACGAACGCGAGGCCCGCCGCTTCGCAGCCGCGCGCGAACTCGGCGTTCTCGCTGAGAAATCCGTAGCCGGGGTGGACCGCGTCGCAGCCCCGCTCGCATGCCGCCGCGATCAGCGCCGGGCCGTCGAGATAGGCGGCGGCGCCGCTGCCCGCGAGCTCGTGGGCGTCGTCCGCGGCCCGCGCGTGAAGCGATTCCGCGTCGTCGGACGAAAAGACCGCGACCGCGGCGATCCCGAGTTCGGCCGCGGCGCGCGCGATGCGGATCGCAATCTCCCCTCGGTTCGCGATCAAAAGTCTCCGGAGTCGCACGGAGGCCCGTTTCTGCTCGGGGGCCGAATACCCGCCTCTCATATGAACGAGCACGCACGTCCGGCCGGCCCCGCTTCGATCGAGGCCGTCATCGCGGGCCTCGCCGAACACGGCTACATCAGCAACCGCGAGATTGCGACGGCGATCTACCTGGCGCACCACTTGCGCAAGCCGATCCTCGTCGAGGGTCCGGCCGGCGTCGGCAAGACGGAACTCGCCAAAGCGACGGCTCACTTCTTGGGCTTGCCCTTGATCCGCATGCAGTGCTACGAGGGTCTGGACGAAGCCAAAGCGCTGTACGAATGGAAGTACGGGAAGCAACTGCTCTACACCCAGATCCTCAAGGACAAGGTCGGCGAGACGCTGCGCGATGCGAACGGGCTCGAGGAAGCCCTGCACCGGCTCGAGGGCGTGGGCGACGTCTTTTTCTCCGAGCAGTTCCTCGAAGCGCGGCCGCTGTTGCGGGCGATCCAGCAGAAGGACGGCGCGATCCTGCTGGTCGACGAAGTCGATAAGGCCGATCAGGAGTTCGAAGCCTTCCTGCTGGAGCTGCTCTCCGACTATCAGGTGACGATTCCCGAACTCGGTGCGATCGTCGCGGAGGTTCCGCCGCTCGCGGTGCTGACCTCGAATAATACGCGAAACCTCGGGGACGCGCTCAAACGCCGCTGCCTGCACCTGCACATCGACTACCCCGATGCCAAGCTCGAGAGTCGCATCGTCGACGTGCGGGTGCCCGGCCTCGACGAACGGCTGCGGCTGCAGATGGTCGCGTTCGTCCAGCAACTGCGCCGGCTCGATCTCAAGAAGCTGCCCTCGGTCAGCGAGACGCTCGACTGGGCGCAAGCGCTGCTCTTGCTGCACGTCAGCGAGCTCGAACCCGGCATCGTGCGCGAGACGCTGAACCTGTTGCTCAAGTACGAAAGCGATATCGACGCGGCGGCCAAGCAGATCCCCACGATCCTCGCCGACATCGGCCGGAACTAGCCGTGAAAGCGCCGATGCTCGGCTTCATCAGCGTGGCCCGCAACGCCGGCATCGCGGTTTCGACGGCCGAGACGATCGACGCGATGAACGCGCTGGAACTGATCGGCTACGACGACCGGCAGACCGTCAAGGACACGTTGCGCGTCGTGATCGCCAAGACCGACGAGGAACGGCTGCGCTTCGAGCAGTGCTTCGAGAGCTATTTCGCCAACGCGGGCTTCGCCCCCAAGGATCCGGACGCGCCGGAGATCTCACCGCTCGACGTCGACGATCTCGATCTCGAAGCCGTCAAAGCCGCGATCGCCGGGTCGCCGCTGGCCCGGATCCTCCTCACCGACGACCGCGCCGCGCTGGTGCGCCTGCTGCATCAAGCTGCGGCCGCAGCCGATATCGCCGCGATCCGGGCGTTCACGCAGGCGAACCTGTTCGTCCGGCGCGTGCTCGAGCAGATGGGCATCACGAGCCTCGAAGAGGCGATCGCCCGTTTGCGGAGCTCGGGCGTGCCCGGCGAGGCGCGCGTCGCCGAATATCTCGATAACCGGCGCAAGGCCGTGCGCGATCTCGCGCGCGATTTGATCGAACGCCGCTTGGCGCTGGCGGCCGACGAGCGCAGCCGCGCTCGGGACGAGTTCCTGCGCGACGCGCGCCTGACCAACGTTGACCGGCGCGACCTCGAGCGCATGCGGCTGCTCGTGCGCACGATGGCGCGCAAGCTCGCGACCCGCTACGGCCGCACCCGCAAGCGCGCGCGGCGCGGCCAGCTCGATATCCGGCACACGATGCGCCGCAACGTCGCCTTCGACGGCGTACCCTTCCGCACGACCTGGAAGCAGAAGAAAATAACGAAGCCGCGCGTGGTCGTGCTGTGCGACGTTAGCGGCTCCGTGGCCTCGCTCGCGCAGTTTCTGTTGTTGTTCGTCCATAGCCTGAACGAAGCGCTCGGCGACATCCGCTCGTTCGCGTTTTCCAGCACGACCGTCGAGGTGACGGAGATGCTCGAAAAAGCGCCGACCATCGACGACGCGATCTCGCAGATCATGTACGCGATCGGCTTCCGCTCTTCCGATTACGGACGTTCGTTCGAAGAGTTCGAGCGCCGCTGGCCCGACATCATCGATCGCAAGACGACCGTCATCATCCTGGGCGACGGCCGCACGAACTACGGCAATCCGCGCATCGACATCGTGCGGCGGCTCCACGAACGCTGCAAACGCCTCGTGTGGCTCAATCCCGAGAACCGGATCGGCTGGGGCCTCGACGACTCGGAGATGTTACGCTACCTGCCCTACACGCATAGCGCGACGGTCTGCAACCGGCTGCGCCACCTCGAAGCCGTCGTCAACGAACTCTTGGAGCAGCCGCACTAACGGCGTCGTTCCGAGATCTTGAAGGCGGCTTCGAGGGCGCGAAGTTCGCGGCGGAGATCGGCTATCTCTGCGTCTCGGCGCTCCAGCTTCGCGTCGAGCCCCTTGATGGCCGCGAGCGCGACGCCGTCCTCGTCGATCGCGGTGATGTGGCGGTCGTCCTCGCCGATTTTGAACGCCGCGTAGAAATCCTGGGCCATCGGCCCGACGTGGCGCACGCCGCGTTCCGAGTCGTAGCTCCACTCGGCGACCGGGAGAGCGGCGACTTTCGCCAGCACGGCGGCATCGTCGAGAGGCGTTACGTCGCGTTTGAGGTTCCGGTCGCTCGCGCTACCCCAGGCGCCCGAGCCCGGCGCGAGCGTCACGCCCGTCGTGCCCGCAGCATTGGAGAGAAAGGTCACGCCGCCGGCGGCACGCGCCAGAAACTGATCGGCTCTCGTCGCGGTCAGCGTCGCGGAGGTCGAGCTGAAGTCGGCCCAGACGAACGAGCCGTTCGTAGCCGCGTGCGCCCCGTTCCCGGCGGCAAAGCTGAGCTCCCCGCCGGCGACGTTGTGGTATCCTCCGGCGACGGTGGACATGAACCCGCTCGCGATGTTCGCATTGCCCCCGGCGATCGTGCCGTACCGGCCGGTGCTGAGGTTACGATAGCCCCCGCCGATCGCGGAGAACTCGGCGCCGTTCGTCCCTGTCGCCAGGACCAGATTCGAAAGCCCGCCGGCAATCACCGCGTACGAGGCTCCGTTCGTCTCGACGGTATTGCCGTCGACGGTGCTGATATCGTTACCCTCGCCGCCTCCGACGAAACTGTCGACGCCCGTGATCCCGTTTCCGAAGCCGCCCGCGATTGCGTCGAACCGATTCCCCGTCGTGTTGTCATCTCCGCCGCCGATGACCGAGTTATCGGCTCCGTTCGTGATGAAGTTCCCCGTTCCGGCGCCGACGAACGCTTCGTTCGCGTTCACGTCGTTCTGGTCGCCTGCGCCGATGAACGAATCCGTTCCCGAAATCTGATTGCCGGCGCCCGTGTTCCGCGCGGCGGCGAACGCATAGCCGCCCGCGCCGATGAACGACCCGGCACCGAGCACGTTATTGAGGTCGCCCGCGCCGACGAAGGAGTCGATGCCCGACACTTGATTGCCATAGAGGATCGACCCGTTGGGCAGCAGGGAGCCGTACTTCGTCCCGCCGGCTCCGACGAACGCACCGTCGGCGGTTACCTCGTTGAAAACTCCGGCGCCGATGAACGCGAACGACGATTCGCTCGTGCTGACCGGCGAATTGCCGATCCGATTCTCGTAACCGCCGGCGAGGAACGACGCCTGGGCGGTCACATCGATGATATCGCCCTGTCCCGTTCCGATCGCGGAGCTGACGCCGCAAGACTGATTGGAATTGCCCGAGAGAACCGCATTCTGATTACCGCCGGCCACATCTCCGATACCGGGGATGCCGACGAACGAGAGCGGGGCATTCGTCCCGCAAACGGTCGGGGACGACGCGCGCGTACGAAGCCGGCCCGCGTGCTTTCGCGCGGGGCCGGCATCGGTGGCGGTGAAGCCGATCAGGAGCGTCGCGCCCGCGACAGCAACGAAAAAGACGAGCTGAAATCGCATGGAGAATCGCGCCCTCCCCTGACGGTATGGACGCCTACTCTACCGCGGTAGCGTCCTCGCGCCCTTCGCGCATGCGCCCGCTACCTAATTCCCGAACTCGAAGCGGCGCCCGCGCACTAGCTAGCAGGCCGCCGCCGTGGGGGCCGGATCGTTGCGTTCGAGGAACGGTAGGACGGCGGCCGGCGCTAACGGGCGGCTCGTGAGATACCCCTGTACGTGCGTGCAGCCGCAACCTGCGACGATCTCGAATTGTCGCTGCTCTTCGACGCCTTCGGCGGTCACCTCCATATCGAGGGCCTTCGCCAGCTCGACCACCAATCGCACGATCTCCACGGTCGTGCGCGAGGTCGCCACCCGCGCGACGAAGGACCGGTCGATCTTCAAGGTATCGATTCGATAGCGTTCGAGATACGAGAGCGACGAATACCCCGTGCCGAAATCGTCCAGGACGACGCGCACGCCGAGCGCGCGAACGCGCTCCAACAGCGCGCCGACGCTTTCGGGGTGCTCGATGAAAACGCTCTCCGTGATCTCCAGCTGGAGGGCGTGCGGATCCAGGCCGCTCTCGTCGAGCGCCGAAATCAGCGTTTCGAAGAAGCCGCCGTCGCTCAACTGCCGGCTCGACACGTTGACCCCGATCGAGACGGGACGCGAATCGGGCCGCGCATCGTGCCAGCGGCGCGCTTCCAAGCACGCGCGACGCAGGATCCACGCACCAATATCCACGATCAGCCCGGTTTCCTCAGCAACCGTGATGAACTCGCCGGGCGGGACGATTCCGCGTTCGGGATGATTCCATCGCACGAGGGCTTCGAGCCCAGAGGCGCGTCCGGTCCTCGTCTCGATGACCGGCTGGTAGTGCAGGACCAGTTCGTCCCGTTCGAGCGCCGCGCCGAGTTCGGATACGGCGCGCAACGCGGCGACGGCCCGCGCATGCATCGAGACGTCGAACACCGCGAACGACGAGCCTCCCGAATCCTTGGCGCGATACATCGCGGTATCGGCATCGCGCAACACGTCCTCGGCCGAGCCGTAAGCGGCATCGATATAACTAATGCCGATGCTCGTGCCGACGAAGACGGAGTGACCCGGCAATCGTAGCGGCTCGCGTAGCGACGCGAGGATGCGGCGCGCGACGGTCGTGGCGGCGTCGCGTTCGGCTAGGCCGTCGAGCAGGACGGCGAACTCGTCGCCACCCATCCGCGCCAAGCGGTCCCGCGCGCGCACGCAGTCTTGCAACCGGCGCGCGATCTCGACTAACAAGAGGTCCCCGATCCGATGACCCAGTCCGTCGTTGATGACCTTGAACCGGTCGAGATCCAGGTACAGCACCGCGGCGGATCCCGGCGGTAAAAACGGTGCCGCGGCGAGAGCCTCGCGCACCGAGTCGAGGAATGACGAACGGCTCAAGAGGTTCGTGAGATCGTCGTGACCGGCACGATAGGCGAGCGCCGCATGTTGCGCCTCGGCGACGCGCGCGCGAATCGCCAGCTCCTCGGATTTCTTGCGCTGCGTCACGTCGCGCTGCACGGAAACCCAATGCGTGAACCAGCCGCTCTCGTCGGCAACCGGCACGACGCTGACCTCGACCCAGAACTCGCTACCGTCCTTACGATAATTCAGGAGTTCTGCTTCGCAGGACTCCCAACGACGCAACGCTTCTCCTAAGCGACGTTTCACCGCGGGGTTCGTGCCTGGACCCTGCAGCAATCGCGGCGTCTTCCCGAGCACTTCGTCGGCCGAATAGCCGGTCATGCGTGTGAAGGCCTCGTTGACGTAGATGATGCGCGGCCCGGGAAGCTCGAAGGGCTCGGCCTCCGTGATCAGCACGGCATCGTGCGCCGTCACGACCACGCTCTCGAGCAAGCGCAGGCGCAGCTTGCGGCGTTCCATCTCGTCGTCCGGGCAGGCTATCGAGCGAGACCGGTCGCCGTCGCCGAAGGTCGACCGATGCGGCGCACGCAAATCGCAGTCACTCATGAGCTGCCGCCATCATAGCATCGCGGTGAGGCCAATTAGCGGGTTGGGAAGGCGGGCATAACAGATGCTACTCTTATCGCGCCCGCTCGACGCCAGGCGTTCGTACCGGCTCCCGCGCCATAAGAAAACCTACTGTACCTCCGGGGAGCTCGCGGTCGACTTCCACGTGCGCCCGGAAGGAAACGGAAGCGGCGCGACCTTGTCCGGCGCCTGCGACTGGACCAGGTTTCCCAGCACCACCCGGTTGCGCCCAAAGTCTTTGGCCTGGTAGAGCGCACGATCCGCGGATTCGAACAGTTCTTCATCGCGCACCAGGCGCGCGTCCGGCGCGTACGCGATACCGATCGAAACCGTGACGCGCCGTTGCGCCGGCTCACTGCCGAGTTCGAGTGCCTCGACGCCGCGCCGCATCTTCTCCGCTACTTCCCGAGCGCCCAGCACCGTCGTATCGGGCAGCAGGACCACGAACTCCTCGCCGCCGTAGCGCGCGACCAGATCGCGCGAACGCCCGGTCCCGAGCGCGAGCGTAGCCGCCACCCGACGCAGGCAATCGTCCCCGGCCGCATGACCGTACGAATCGTTGTACCGCTTGAAGAGATCGATATCGACCATCAACAAGGCGACGCCGCGCAGCCCGCGCCGGACGGAATGCATCACGACGTCGAAGTGTTCTTCGAACGCGCGCCGGTTGGCGAGCGACGTGAGCGGGTCGAGCCGGGCAATTCGTGCTAAACGGCCGTACAGGGCGACCACGTCCGAGAGCATCGCCAACAACACGGTGCACGCGGTGACGACCGCGATCACCTTGCCGACGTCCCACGCGTAGGTGTAACGCGCCGCGCTCAGGTTGAGCATGGCATCGAGAGCCGCGGCGAGGGTGGCCACCGCGAGCCACAGCGAGAGCGCCGTAAAGCGACGGCGGCGGAGTAAGAGCACGACCGACGCCAAGCCGTTGAGCGCGACGACGGCCGGAATCGCGACCGTACGGAAGAACGGTTGAAAGGTCCCATCCGCGACGAGTAACGGCAGCGCCCGGCTGAACGTCAACAGGAACGCCACGACGAGGACCGTGCCGACCGCTGGGGCGACTGCCGCAAGCAACGTGACCAACTCGATCGCGCGCCGCGATACGAGCCGCCCGACCTTCGCATCGTTGAACGACGCCGCAATTACGAGGAGCGGAAATGTCGAATGCCAGAGAAGCCAGAGCGAGACCGAGACTTGCTGCGCCGCGAGGGGCAGATTCGGCGGCTGAAACACGCCTGGGAAAACGCCGACGTATGCCACCGACATCGATCCGCTAAATGCGTAGGCGAGCGCGAGCAGCGCGATCATGATGCGGCCGTTGACGTAGAATTGCGCGAGCAGCAAAAACGCGGTGAGGAGATCCGCGAGCAGCCACGTCGTGACGGTGATCGGAATGAACGGTTTGATCTCTGGTCCGGCGACGTTTCCCGTTAGGAGCGCCGAACACGTCGAAATAACGAGAAGCGCCGCCATGAACAGCGCGGCGTAGCGCTGCGTCGGCGAAGCCGGCACGTCCTCGAATCCCATCGTCGCTTTGACCGGCAGCCATCCCGCCGGCCGATAGCCTTCCATACTTCTTGCATGGTCGGCTTCGGCGGAGCCGACCGATGACGCGTGCGCTCAACCGTGACGACGAGCACCGGTCGAGGCCGCGCAAAATGTTGGCTTCGTCCGCGCGACGTAGAAGGATCGACCGAGCAGTATTGGGAATTGCAACGGTGCTCTTATCTCTTACGACGTAAGGCTTTTCACTCCAACACGCCTGACGTTAACCATCTAAAAGTTGAGTTTCGCTATATGCGAAATTCTTTTTTTTTCTGCGGCAGGTAATCGCACCGGTGTGTGAATAATTGACGCGACCTCGCTGCCTACGCGCGGCGCGCGCCGCGTCGCCGTGAAACGTCCGCAAAGCTGCGGTCCCGTTGCATTCCACATCGCAATAATCAACGTTTACGATCCGGCGCCTTCATGTGAACTTCCTAAGACGCACACGTCGGTATCTCAAGCTATGCGTGAAAACGCACGACTCATTTCTTATCTTCAACTGAGGAAAGGTCCGAGCAATGGCGACGACTCTCACGAACTTCCAGGTGCAGCCTGGGCTCGCGGATCAAACGGCGGCGGCACCGACGGTCGCCGATCCGGCCCCGCTTGGCTTAGCCGCATTCGCACTCACGACATTCGTTCTCTCCAGCGTGAACGCCGGACTCGTGCCCAAGGGCGCCGAGCCCGTCGTCTTCGGCCTGGCGGCCGCCTACGGCGGAATCGCTCAGTTCGGCGCCGGCATGTGGGAATTCCAGCGCAAGAACACGTTCGGCGCGACGGCCTTCACATCGTACGGAGCCTTTTGGATCTCGTTCGCGCTCCTGGTCACGCTCTACATCGGTAAGATTCCGGCCGAGAACGTCCCGGTCGCCGTCGGACTCTTCTTGCTGGCGTGGAGTATTTTTACCACCTATATGACGATCGAGGCTCGCAAGCACGCGACGCCGGTCTTCGTCACGTTCTGCTTGCTGACGCCCACGTTCTATCTGCTGGCCTTCGGCGCGCTGTTCGGCATGCCGATGCTCTCGCAGTTCGGCGGGTACCTCGGCCTGCTGACCGCGTTCGCGGCCTGGTACGCCTCGTACGCCAGCCTCTCCAAGGCCGGCTAAGCCCGGTCCGACCCGCCCTCCACGATGAAGCGTCCGCGAGGACGCTTCATTCGTATGGGGATCGCGAAGCGCCTCAGATCGAGAGTTTACGACCCTGGTGCCCGCAGCGGTGCACGACGTGCGGTTGCGTATCGATCGAGTTCAGCGACCAGCAATCGTCCAGGAGCGAGCAGTAGCAGACCGAAAGCCGGACGCGCTGCATCGCCGCCTGAACTCGCATCCGATCGAGCTTTGGATCGCTAATGGCAAAATCGGTGAAATTTTCCGCAGGCCGCAAGACCGAACCCGCGCCGAGGTCCGATTCCGAAACCTGCCGCCCGCGCCGCGGCGGGTCCAGCATATCGAGAACCTCGCGTACGTGTGGCCGCTCTCGTCCGTCGACCGAGATCGTGAGCGTCCGGATCAAGGCGGGACCGAGTCCTTGATTCGTGAGGCCGACGCGGACGCTCGTGGGCGAATACCTCTCGTCGATGGTCACGTACGGCCACAGCGACGCGCCGAGCTGTTTGGAGACGAGTTGCGTCTGCTCGATCGCGGACCGCGTCTGTGCGTCCAGTTCGCGGGTCTGAACGATCGTCGCGACGCTGGCGCACGCGCTCGCGATCAACGCGAGCGCCGCGATGACGAGCTCCGCGCGCAGCACGCGGCGGCTCGGTTCCGCGGCGTTGTGCTGCGGCTCCTCGGTCGGCGGCATCTCCGAGGCTTTGCCTCGCCCGCAGCGAGTCTTTGCACGCAGGCATGGGCTTGGCAGCCGGGTCCGGCTTACCGCCGGCCCGCGACGTTACGGCGGCCGGTACACGCGTTTGCGACGATCGAGCGCGCGAGCCGCACGATGTCCGTATGCGACGGGTTGTCGCGGGCGCTGAGTATCGAGAAGTCCAACCCCCGATCGCGCCACGCGACCGTGGCGAAGCGGTTCGTCTCATCGACTCTGCGGAAGGAACCCCGTACTCCGCAGGCCAGATCCACGTTCGGCATTGCTTCGGTAGCCGATGTGTGGTTTCGGGATACTGAGACCTCGGCGACGGTCTCATTCGGCTCGCACGCGACCGTGCCGCAGAGGAAGTACCGATAACCCGCTGTAGCCTCGCCTTGTCCCTGCGGGAACAGCCGAACCGAAGCGTCGATTGCGGGCGCGCGCGGCACGAAGATGGCCGTAGGCGTTAGCCGCCGAAGGATAGCGACGCCTTCGGCGAGACCGGGCTCTATCCGGTTCGCCGCGACGCGCGCGACGGGCAGGGCGTTCCGAAGACCTTGAGCTTCTGAGACGCTGGTATTCGCGACGATGGAACGAGCCAATGCGACGATGTTTCCCGACCAGACATTCAGATGATAGCGCGTCGACGCGATATGCCACGTCAGCGAGTCGGCCCGTGGGAAGCCCGGATCGTCGAACCCGGTGGCGTACGACAAATCGCCGTCCACGCCTCGGCCGAGATCCACGTGCCGGCCGAAGCTCTCGAACGGCCCCGACCACGGCTCCGCATTGACGGTCGCGTAGAAGAACATGACGTCGCTCTCGCACTTCGGAGTCGTCTCCCTCGGCTCGATGAAGTACCAGTAACGTCGAGCTGTCGCGCGAGCGAAGCACCCAATCAAAGGAACCGTCGTCCGCGCCCAACGTATGTCGCTCGGCACGACGATCGGAAGAGCGGTGCGTACTCGAAGCGCGGAGACCACCGTGCGGAATTCGGGCTGCACGACCCGCGCGTCAACCCGCGAATGGTCAGGCTCATCTCCAAGCGTAGTTACCGGCAACGAGAGCAGCGCGAGCACGATGGCGATCGTGGACTTTTTTATCATCGTCACTTTGCACCGGTTCGCCGCCAACGCTGACCGGCACTTCGAAAACGTTTTCGCCCTGCACGAAGCTGGGCGAATTTTGAATAAGAGAGAGTGGGATTCGAACCTTCACGTAGAGCGTCGCCTGCGGTTGCCGAGGGCCTACTTCATCTGCGTTTCCTGGTTGCCGTCGGTCGGCGAAAGCCGCCGTCGGTTGCCGCCGCTCTCTTTCCTGGGCCCGCACGCCTTCAATGCGCCACTCGCCGAGTGGATGGATCGGTCGTAAAGATCGGACCAGCCCGCTAACGACGTGCGTACCCGCGAGTTGGGGCGCAGGGCCTCGATGCGAGCGCGGCAAAAGGCGCACAGCCCTGGGAAGTAATTCCTACCCCTGGAAGGTTACCACATTGCTTAAGCAACTGTGTTCGGTCGCTGCTCTTACGCTCCTGGCCGGATGCAGTGGTGGGGGAAGCAGGAGCGTACCGCAGACGACGGGGTCGTCGGCGCCCACGCAGATCATGCCGAGCCCGTCGGCCGGGATGGCTACGGCCGTCCTGCGGCTTTCGTATCCGGCACGAACCGGCTCGACGGCAGCGCGCACTCGGAAACCGAAGTACCTCACGGCCAACGTGGCGTCGCTCGGGATCACGATCACGAGCTTCAATGAGAGCACGACCATCCCGGCGTACGTCGGGCCGACTTCGTTCAGCGTCCCGATTCCCACCAACTGTCCGCCGCCGGTCAACGGCCTCGTGACCTGCACGGTGACGTTCCCTTTGCCGGCTGGAAAAGTCGGCTTAGACGTGACCGCTTTAGACGGCACCGATAAAATTATCTCCGAACAGCAGGCAACGTTCAACCTCGCACAGGGCGCCTCCACCGCGTTGAGCCTGACCCTCGATGCGAATACCGCATCGATCGTCGTCACGCCGCCGGCCACCGGCGTCACGTTGTCGGGCACCGGTTGCGCCGTCGCGCCGATCAACGGCCCGGGCGACCTTTCCCTGTCGTGCACCGCAAGCTTGACGGCAACACAGAACTTCACGGTATCGCTCGCGGACGCGGACACGAACGCGATTGCTCCGACGATTGGCGCGTCGGTGTCGGCCACGCCGGGGGCTCCGGTCTTGAGTGCGAGTTCGAGTAACGCGAACTTCTCCGCGAGCGTTGGGCTCGTGGCGGGGACGCCGACGCTCACGTTGACGCCCGGCATGGCGGCGATGGCGGGGGCAACCGCGGTCATCACGGTGACCGCCACGCCGGCAACCTGCGCGACCCTGCCGTGTGCCGACGGGCTCGCGCCGGCCGTGCTCAAGTTCACCGCCAGCGTACCGGGGTATCCCTCGGGCGTCTACGTCGTCAATTCCGATAGCTTCACCGTGACGGCCTACGCCCCGGGCTCCAACGGGAACGTCACTCCGATGTTGACGATTGGCGGCAACGCTACGGGGTTGAGTTTTACGGAAGGCCTGGCGTTCGACGGCGGCAACCTCTACGTGTCGAACACCACAAATAGTATCAACGAGTACGCTGCAGGGTCTATCGGAAACGCCACCCCGATCGCAACAATTACCGGCTCGGACACCGCATTGGACGCACCCGCTTGGTTGGCGTTCGATGGCGCCGGTAGGCTCTTCGTTTCGAATAGCGGTGGTGGCGGTATCACGGTGTACAGCGCGGGTACGAACGGGAACGCCGCTCCGATTCGAACGATCTTCGGTGACCAAACAGGGATCACTATTCCAGAGGGCGTGGCTTTCGATAGCAGTGGTAACCTCTACGTGGCAAATGACGCCCCGAACGAGATTCTCGTGTTCGCCCCCGGCGCGAACGGAAACATCCCTCCGAGCGCGATCATCGGCGGCGGCAACACGGGATTCACGGGTTCGAATCCAATAGGCTTGGCGTTCGATACCAACGGCAACCTGTACGCTTCGACCATCAACAATGAGATTCTGGTATTCGCCAAAGGCGCGACCGGGAACGCGACTCCAATCCAGACGATCGGGGGCGCAAACACGCAACTCGTCAGTGTACGCGGAGTCGCCGTTGACGGGAGCGGCAACATCTACGCGGCCAATGACGGCACGAGCTCCGTGACCGTTTACGCCAAAGGCTCCAACGGGAATGTTGCTCCTCGCGCGACGATCAGCGGCGCGAGCACAGGCTTGAGTGGTCCTTTTGGAATCGCCGTGCACTAAGAGTAAAGCGCGCACGAGATCGAAGCGCGCAGGCCGAGGCCGTGAAGCATCTCCTCGGAGCCGATCGCAACCAAATGGCAACCGCGGACGGCTCAGCTAACACAAAGCCCGCTTGCGCGGGCCTGTTCCTCAGGAGAGAGTGGGATTCGAACCCACGGACGGCTCAGCACCGTCTGCGGTTTTCAAGACCGCTGCATTAAACCGCTCTGCCATCTCTCCATGTGTGGGAAACCGTTATGCTGTAAGGCTTTTCGCCTCGGCCTCAGCGCCTTCGCGTTGCCCCGATTCATGGTTTGGGTCAAATCGGGGCAAAATCCCTTCGGGAGCACGTCGTCGAGCCTTCGCGCCGCCTCCACGCCCAGAGTCTCAGTTGTATGGCTGTATAAATCAAGCGTTATCCCGACGTTGGAGTGCCCCAACCTCTCTTGTACGATTTTCGGGTGAACGCCCTGGCCGAGCAACATGCTCGCGCTCGTATGGCGAAGCGAATGGAGACTCCCGCGCAGGCCAGCCGCTCGCACGAGCCTCCTGAAGTAGTCCGTGAGTTCTTGGGGCGTGAGGTCGGGAAACACGGCGCTCGTCGGCGAGACGGCGTCGAGGCCGAGCGTGTTGGCGCGTTCGAGCCGGTGCCGCCGAAGCGCCTCGATCGCCGAGCCCGGCAGGTCGACGACGCGGGAGCGGCCCGACTTCGGTGCCTTCGCGAACACACCCGCGCCCTTCGTCTGAGCCAGCGCGACGCGGATTGAGATGCGCCCGGTCTCGAGGTCGACGTCCTGCCAGCGCAGACCGCAGAGTTCGCCGCGTCGGGCGCCGGTCGCAAGCGCGATCGTGATGATCGGCGGCAACGACGCGAAGCGCGGAGTCGCGGCGGCCCGGGCAAGCAGCCTCTCAACCTCGGCGACCGAGAACGAGGCGCGTTCGCGGCGATCGGGACGCGGGGCATCCACTAACGCGCCGACGTTTCGCGTGACGCGCCCTTGCCGCAGCGCCGTGGAGAGGACGCGGTGGATGAATCGGTGGTGGTGGAGCACCGTCTGCCTGGAGAGCGTCGCGCTCCAATCCGCGTACGCGGCCTCCAGATGAGCGGGGGTCAATTTCTGCAGCGAGACGCCGCCGAGTTTCGGGATGACGTGCAGCCGGGCGATGAGGTTGTACCGTTGCAGCGTCGTCGCAGCCAACCGTCCCTCCTGAGCGGCAAGAAACTCGCCAACGTATTCGCCGAACGACGACGACGACGGTTTGACGAAATTCCCCTTAGCGATCGAATCGCAGAACACGGTCAGAGCAGCGTTTGCCTCTCGCTTATTGCCAATGAAGCTAAACCTCGTCGTGCGGTATTTGCCGTTCTCAGCCCGTCCCAATGATACTTTCGCGGTCCAGACGTCGCAGCCGTCCTTGCGTGTCGACCGCTTTCGTAACCTCTTGTCCATGTCTCTCCTCTGTGGAAGTGAATCGTGGCGCGCGAGTTCGCGACCGGCCGAGGGACCCTTCCCCGATCGGAGTCTCCCTCGTTCCGAACCCCTCGGGCATTGAGGATGATGCCGGGCCGGGCCCGCTGCCGAGCGCCGCGCTCGCGGTGAAGGTCCCGATCGCCACCGTCTTCAATGCCCTGAGACCCTCGCCGACCGGAGACTACGCAAGCCCGGCATCTCATCCCGGACCCGCTATCGATGCCGGGCATCGCATCCATCTCATCCCCACCCCCTAAAGGGGGTGGCTGGGATGACATGATGCACCTCATCCGGGATGACATGGGATGAGATGGGATGAGATGGCGGCGATGTAGCGCGCATGCCCGTTGTAACTGCCGTGTTCGATGAGCTTCCCGGCGTCGGTAAGCTGGCGAATCGCTGCGCGAATCTCGACGTCGCGGCCACCGACATGCTTCAGTGCCTTGGTCGCCGAGAACGGCTCGGATTGCTCACGAGCCCAGGTCAGGATCTCCGCGCCGTAGTCGCGCCTCGATGAGGCGCGCTCGATCGCTGAGAATGAGACGCGCTCCTGCGAGAAGTTGACCTCGAACCTGACGCCGCCGAAGTCCTGGCCTTCGGAGAACTTACGGCACGAAATGGTGCCGCGGCGAACGTCGGCGTCGTCATCGCCGCCGCGCTTCTCGGGCGTTGCCTGCCACATCGCGCGGCACGCCGCCTTTTTCTGGACCGAATGGCTGTAATCGCCCGATCGGTTCGTGTGGTCGATGACCAATCCGCCGCAACCGTGACGCAGATACGTTGCGCGTAGCTCGTCGAGGAACGCGCGCATCTTCTCGGGGTCGTTCTGGTCGCCATGAAAGACCGCTGCGAGGCAGTCGATAACGACGAACCCGCCTTCATAAGCCGTCAGGAAGTCGCCGATCGCCTCGTCGAAGTTGCGCCGCTCGACCGTGACGAAGTCGAACGCCGGGGCGGCGGAAACGCGAAGAACGCGGTTGCGAAGGGACTTGGGACCGGCATCGACGTTCACGAACAGCGCGCGTCTCTGTCGCGTAGCGTACCGGCCGAGAAACGGTCGCCCCGAGGCGACCGAGTCGCACAAGTGCAGCGCGATACAGCTCTTGAACGCCGCCGGCGGCCCGAATAATAGGCACGGCGCGTCGTCGGCCGGCAACACGCGTTCGACGTCCATGACGATAGGCGTGATCGGTTCGAGCGCGTTGCTCGCCGCGTGGAGGATGCGCCACCGACGGGCACGATGCAGCGCGAGGTTGGCGACGTTGTCGCCTTGTGCTACAATTTCCATGTGGGTTCCTTGGAGCCGCCCGGATGCGTCACCGGGCGGCTCCCGTTTTTCGAGCCGAGACGATGCTCGGCCAAGAAGCGGCCGTGCCGCTTGGAGTCAGGCTGCGCGAAGGCGCAAGAGTTCGACCGCGAGCGCACGTCGTCGCCGTTCGCGAAATTGCCGCATCTCGTCGGCGATCATCGCGTCGGCGTCGGCTAAAGCGGTCTGGAACCTCTGGTCGTCGTCGAGCAGCGAATCGGTCGGCTCGTTCTTCCTGGCGTCCGCGTCGGCGCGCTGAACCATGTGGTGCGGACAAGTGCATCGATCTTGCGCGTCGCACAATTTGCGTTCGAATCAACGACGTGCGTCGTCGGCCATTCGCTCGAGCGCGGTCATGGCGTCACCTCGCACGAGCGCAGATACGCGAGCAACGAGGATTGCACAATGCGGCGCGACTTCGTGCCGATCTTCGCGAAACGCACTGGGCCGCCGGGCTTCATCAAGTTGTAGAGAGTCCCTCTCGATACACCGGCGATGCGTTCGGCTTCCGCGAGCGTCAAATAGCGTTCTTCGGCCAACGCCGAAGGCTCGGCCGCATGTGAAGCGATCGAGCCGTTCTTGCTACGAGTCATGTGGTCTGTTTTTTCACGGCATCGTCTCGGCGCCGAACCGTGTCCCGAAATGAGGGCGCGGCATGTGGGCTCGCCGAGAGCGCCGCGCGAGCGACAACGAGGTGAACCCCGTGCCGCGCCGCCGCATCGCAAGCGTAGCGCATCGTTCATGAATGCGCAAGATGACGAATATGCGTATTCTCGCACGCTCTCATCCCCCGCCAATGGGAGCAGTGCTCCACTGAACAGCGTTGGCACCTGCGATGCGCAACGATAACGACCGCACCACCCCATGCCGGCAACGGCGGTTCCTGTATCGTTCGACGCCGCTCGCAGGGCCTTGACTATTAGCGGAGAAAATAGCCTACTCGACGCGCATTCCCATGAGCGAGGAGCGGTATGTCTCGGCGCCTCTTTAGCGCGATGTTTCTCGCGATGTTCGTGGTCGTGTCGGCTATTGCGAGCGGCTGCAGCGGGCAACGGGCGACGCTGGTTCCGAATTCGCCCGAGACGACGAACGGTTCGAGCGGGGCAAGTCGACACGCTCCGCCGAACGTGCGCTCAAGGGTAGCCGGGACCGCCCCGACGCCGTTACCCACCTCGGGGTGCGTCGCGGACTCGAGCTGCACGTTCTACGGGGCCGGAACCTTGACGGTCGAACTCGATGGCGTCGGCGTCTTCGCCGGTTACTCCAACAACACGTGCATGGATCTGCCGTACGAACTCGACCCGACGTTGACGCTACCCGCCGGCGCATCGGCCAGCGTTGCCGGAGGCGGGGCGCCTTCAGGTCCGAACGGCTGCAGCAGCGCAGTCAGCCAACCGAGCATCACCGGAACGGCGACGATCACGGTGACGCCGCTGTTCAGCCCCATGCCGGGACAGTTCTCGTTTCATGCGGCATTCGACGAAGTGTACACCTACTTCGACCCCAACCCGCCGAACGAGCCGGAAGGCACCTTCACCAAGCACTTGACGAGCGACTCGATCTCGGTGACGGTGAAGCCGAGTCCCGATCTCGACACCCCGAGCCCCGCGACGCCGTGCCCGTCGGGTGATGGGTCTTGGGGACGGCGGGGCGGTGCGCCGAATCGCTTCGGCCCGCCTCCCACGCCGTGCCCTTCAGGTTCGCCGGGCGCACCGACGCCGACGCCGACACCGTCGCCGAACCTGGTCATCGTCGAGGAGGCCGTACCCCAGGGGAGGCCGACCTACATCATTAGTTCGCCCTACCCGGGTCCGTCACCGATCACGATCGGTCAACAGGTGCGCCTAGGCGTGCGGGAGACCCACGGGTATCCGGTCAGCAACATTTCGTGGATCATTCCGCAGCCGGCCATTTACGGGTTCGACCAAAACGCCGAAGCTGATCCAATCGCGACCTTCCCCCCGAACGCGTTGCAGTCACCAGATATCGCTTACTATTGGACGTACGCCGTCGGGCCCAGCGTCGTGCAGCCGGTGTGGGTCACAGCCTTTGTGAACGGCCGCCCCATGACGAGTATGGCGTCCTATCCGCTGTTTGCGCCATCAAACGTTCAGATCAACGGCGTCCTTGGCGATGTCGCCGTGGACCGCCCGGACTATTCTTGCACAAATCTGAATGACAAGACCGCCTACTGGTTGCACATCGGCTACCCATGTGTTACGGGAAAGGGTGGTATCCAGTGGAAGTATACCGCCATGAGTTCCGCAAAGATGCCGGACAGCGGCATCTTGGAACTCGTGCAGCTATTCGATTCTTCCATCGCTGTACTGCCGCTAGCAAAATTTCCTACCCTGCAGGAGGCAAACCTTTCTCTCGGGGTTGACCTTCAATTCCCATACTCAAATGTCGTTTACGATCTGCCAGTCGGGAAAACGGTCACTTATCAGGCCGCTGACAGTCCCACGAGCCCACTGCATTCAACTATATGCTCGATGAAGGAAAGGAGTGACGTGTTTATCGACTACTTCATGTATCAACCAACATCGACCAGTTCGCGATCTAGCATACCGGTTGATATCGGAATCCTAGATTGGACATGGCAAGGTACTGCGTCGTATTCTCCCTTGCCCGCGCCGACGCCACCCAATGGTGGCTGGCACTTGCTATACTCCGCTATGGCAATTCCGACGCCTACGCCGTTACCGGCCATGCCGACGTGGACTCAGATCTGGACTAAACCGAACGTGAGCGCTGCGTTGGAAGGCGTTCCATGTTAGCTAAGCTATTGCTCGGTACCTGGTTCCTCTGTGCACCTGGGGCGGCGTTTGGCGGCGATTCCATTGGAGCGGCGAGCACGACGGCTGAAACGACCGTTTACGAGTACGGTCCTACGGGCTCTGTCGGCGTAGAACTCGGGATCGCCATTCCTTCGTCAACCGTGTCCAGTCGCTCTCGTTTCTCGCTGTACTTCAGCTTACGCAACTCCGGTACCGCCGACAGCAGATGGTACATCACCGGTCCATTAAGCGTCAGTTTCGCCGACTCCGCTGGGAGAAAGGTCGATTTCGAAGAGTCGGCATCGGATGTCTTTTCGCTGAACTCAGACTTGGTACGCTTGAAACCCGGCGCGGTCGACTTGTTGCCTTTCAGCGATTATTACACCGCGAGCACGCCGGGCAACTACTCTGCGACCGCGACGGAAGTCCTGTATGACGGGCATCGCAACGTCGTAGCCCGTTTGAGGTCGGGCTCGATCCACTTCACCGTGGTCGGAACGTAGAGGTTGTGGACTGACCGGCTGAGGTTCGAGCGAGGTCCGCTCTGCCATCTCTCCCGACACGGGACGAGCCTTCTTCCGAGCGGCCCTTAGCGCCGCACAGCCCCCGCCAAGGGCTCGCCCCGGCGAGGGCTGTGCTGACTTTGCTCACGTAGGCTGGGCGACCTCCGAGCGCCAGATCGGAGCGAGCGGGCGAGCCACACGATCACCGAGGTACGCTGTCGACGATGCGCATCTCGTCATCGTCGCCGGCCCTCGTCGAGCGAGCGCTGGCAGCTCAGCGGCTTCGCGTTGACGCGACCACAGCCTCGAGGCGGCGAAGCTCACCGCGTAGCGCGACGAGTTCGGTGTGTTGGCTGTGCATGCGTAAGCGTAGTTTCGGGACCGTCTTGCAGGTGCGGGCAGTCGTCGAGGATGATGGCGGGAGCGTACCTTCCATCGTGGGGTCTTCATGGCAGCAAAAGCACCGAAGCTGCGCGCGTCGCGTCGCCGC